>Ga0207151_1145_pt1 | contig 16158 bp, 9 predicted proteins | sample Alteio_BWMinHeat_29_FD_153523 | JGI IMG/M metagenome (GOLD analysis project Ga0207151, IMG submission 153523) | Enriched cells from forest soil in Barre Woods Harvard Forest LTER site, Petersham, Massachusetts, United States -... | ecosystem: Environmental > Terrestrial > Soil > Temperate forest >... | reverse complement strand
CGCTAATGATCGCCCGATGTTGGCCGAACGATTTCATCAATCAGATGCATCCATCGGTTGAATCCTCCCCCAAAGCAGTCGCTCACTCCCTAAGGAAAACATCTATAGTTGCGATTTCTCCCATCGGTTAGCAAATTTTCCAAACTTGTCATTAATGGAACTCGTTAGTATCTTGCTGCACCATGCGTTCACAAGGGGATTAATGGCCTGGGAACACGGTCATAGCCATTAATTCTGCCCAGGTTAATTTCACAATTGCACTCATCACAGAAGACTCATTTGCGAACATCACTTCCACGGCTGGGTCCGTGATTGACATTGGAATCCGCATACCTCCGGCCGAAATAGGGCCAGTACCAAGCATTCCATTTGCGGACAGAATTACCCCGACATTCGTGTCTCCCCTTTTGAATGCTTCTATTACACCTTGTCGAAGCCACTCCCAGTCCACGTTGATGATAGGAAGTGCTGGCTTTCTGTGTAGTACGGCAAAAACTATCCAATCAGACGCGTCCAAGCACGATCGCCAATTTAAGAGCAATTCCTCAGTTTCCATTTTGTCTATCTTCGGAATATCGGCGCGTCCTTTTAGGCGCAGGCTAGAGGCTAATCGTTTGAGAGCGCGACGCGCCTCAGGTAGAAGGCTCCCTTCATCTTGCAGCGAGTACAGATGCTCGAGAACTAATGATGTTGTGCTTCTAATTCTTGTATCTATTCTCGCCAACATGCCATTTCTAAGATCGGGGTCCATTAGCGAGTCAAGCGCGTCAGAGTCAAATAGCGCAGCACCTTCTAGCCCACAAAGAAAGGCGTTAACGTGACCTACCTCGCCACCCAGGAATTTCTCGCATGTCCACTCTACGTAGCGGTCAAAAGGTTCTTCGTCATCAACTAACGGATCAGCATAGAATTCAAGTGGTTTTGCCGGAGGGTCAACGTTGTCAGCTGAATCGGCCAACAAACGCATCTCGTCAATAGCCAGCATAAAGTCCATCCGATTCCAAATGAATCGGCATTGGAGCGGTGCGGCAGACCGAATGTCGGGTGCTTGGCGAAGATTTATGCGAAGGAGTCTGTCTAATCCCGAATACACCCCCAATTGAAATGCGTCGGACCATCTCACCGCTCCGCTATTAAAAAGTAGCGGCTGACTGAATTGGGTGATTAGTGGGATCGCCACATTTGGATCGCGCCAATCACTCTTGCGATCCAATAAAAAATTTGGTCGCAATGTTCGAACCGCAGGACTCAAGACGTAGTCGCGGGCATATCGTCCAAGTGCCCCCCAAAATTCACAAATGATAGGCTCTGCTCGAAGCGACAGAGACACTTTGTCATCGTCCCACGTCGAGAGACCTTCCCACTTTGGATCGGATACTTCGGATAACAAACGGAATGCAGAACGGCCAATTGAAAATAATGTTTCCGAGTGACCGCTCGGAGACGAATCACGAAGTATCTCGTCAAGGGCAATCATTAGGGCGCTCGAATTTGGCTTTCCCTTCACATGACTATTTCCGTAGATTGCAAACGGGGAAACGGTGCAAAGTGTCAAACTATATGCAGCCTCCGAATATCCTGCGTGATCACGCCATAGAAGAACGAACCCGTGGCTGCCGGCAAGATCGCCTTCGCGCGCAATAATGTCTACAGCAGTAAGCAACTGACGCGGAATTTCCTCGATTTCGTCGCTATCATTTGAGTGCTCCTCATTACATTCGTCGGGACGGACTGCACAAGATGGCTTTTGGAACTCGTCTTTGTCATATAAGGAGAGCGTAACTGTCGCTAGCGCATCCGCGTTAAGAAATACCGAGCCTGTGATGTGCCAAGCCTGAGGCACCCGCGTGCGCAGCACAAGTTGTTCGTTTTCATTGCACGCTTGCAAACAAAGAATATTCTTGTTAGCCCATGTCACAGCCGCCGAGACACCGTGGTCCATAAGGGTAGACCATTCGGTGGATATCAACACCAAGCAAATGTCGCGCTCGGCAAGAAGTGGCAAATGATTCTTCACCTCCTGTTCGTATGCAGCGAACTCCGAAATAGCTTGCCGACCTGGTTGAGATGAATTCTTGAGCTCAAAGATTACGACGCTCTCAAGTTCGGGGCTATAACAAACGATATCAGGGCGAAGCGTCTCTGACGCCGTCAGCGACACGTTCTCATCCGCACTTAGAATCGTCAACGAATCCAGCGCCTTAAGCACTCGAGCTCCAGCTGAAACAGCCGCGCTTCGAGACAAGCGGTCAATGGAAAAATGCGGGAGTACGTTCTCTGCCGTCTCGTCGACACGATCCATCAACCCAGCGTCATCAATGACAATCTCGGACAATCGCTCCGAATGAATTGCCTCCACGACTAGCGCTTGTAGCACTGCTTCTGATGGGAATTTACTCATGGTTTCTCACCTTCGTCCGACTTGCAAATTATGGCTGGATGAAGGCTGCAAGTCTTCTCCATTAACAATTGATGAAAATGGCGTAGGTAAAGCTGCTTTCCCACCCGCATTGGACGCGTAGCAATAAGGTAGTTCGCAGTCTGGCAAAATTAGGCCCGTTCAGTAAAAATGCGTTGACCAGCTGCTTCTAACGGGTAACCTTCAACGGCAATCATGTCGGTAGCAAAGCATGGCTAAAAACTCTGGATGTCCTGTGAACTGCATTTTGCGCCCCTCTCCACTATCGCCGGCGAAAATAAACGCACCGCCACCAAACTCATCTCGTGTAATTGAAGCTATATGATTGGCGTTATGCCAGAACCTTACGCGTATCGAGGACTCATGATCACTAGCACTATTAAAAAACCATCCAAACATAATTACATCTGACTGATAGCAGACATTGGCACGTACCTGAGCCAAAACCCTGTCGATATCAGTCGAGTTGTTTTCAAAATTATGCGTCTATTTCGCTTTCCTTCGGGAGCTAACGCGTGGCCTCATGTCTACGAAAATTTCATAGATGGTATCTGCTCCCTCAGCCTCACCTTGGATTAACTGGGAACTGTAACTTTCTAATCTGGCGTCGAATACAATTAGATAGCCCAGATGAGATGATCGATTTTGCATGTAATGACGGATCTGCTCCTCGCCTGAGGCGGCGTAGGCGCTGGAATATCCGAAGCCGCACATTTTGAGTTCAATAATGATGGACAAGCCACCGTCGAGCTTTAAAAGCAGATCAAGCCTACCCGCCCCTGTATCTAGCTCTTCGAAAAGTGAAATTCTGCTTTGAAAACGAGCCTTTAAGAAAGTGTGCAACAGATCCTGCCCTCGCTGTTCAGGTTTCGGCATCCAAACGTAATCATCTTTAAGCTCTGGTCGAGTCCAAAATCCCATGCGCTTATCGGCGGCAACGAAGATGGCGAATTCCCGGAGGGCTTGCTCAAGTTCGTCGCGGAGAACAGGCCGTGGCCCTTCAATACCGACTGGAGTAGCAGTGAAAGTCCCTCCAAGTTCCAACGCGCGCTCTCGAAGATCCAAAGTTGTCTTATGCAACACATCATCATTGCGTAAAAATTTCAGCGCTTTTGAGAGAATAGAGACGGCCTCACTTACGTTTCCAGCTTCAATAAGCGACTTGCCATATGCATAGAGTAGGCCCGGCGCCTCACCATGAAGATCTATCTGCTCGCTCAGAAATATAGCGGCACCTCCCCAATCCTCAGCTTTCCATAGACTGTCGATGAGCATGTCCCTGGCGTCAAGCGCAAAAGGGTGACTATCGAGAATCCTACGAAGCCATGTCGCAGCACGGGAAAATTGACCGTCATCGCGAAGGGTTGTGGCGATCGCTATCAAAACAGGCTGCTTGACGTCTTCATCTGCGCGGCGGCGTTCAAGATCATACAATATCGCCTCCAATCGACGCAGTCGAGCGGTGGCATCCAGATCGGGATCAGTAGTAGCCACCGCGACACCAGCGCTCGTAATTAAATCGATGTGGCCTGAGACGTTAGCCTCTGCAATGATTTCATTAGCGTCACTATGATCGAATTTCGAAAACAGATGTTGAATACGACGTGCGAGTTTAAAGTGAACGGACGATACCGCTGCCTCCAGTTTTTTAGCTTCTGCACTCAATGTATCTGTCAGTTCAACATTCCCGCAATTCTCAGCCTCCTCAGCCGCCAAATGGAGAGACGAGATCAGTTGCTCTTCTAATCCAGTCACTTCACGTCGTAATTCAACTGCCCTTAGGGCGGCTTCAAGCGCTTGGGGGTGTTGTCGCAACTCACGAAGCCGATTACCGCGAGCATGATGAATAGCAGCCCGCAACTCGGTGCCGATCAATCCTTTTTGCGTGATGATCTCTAACATCCCATCGAGTTGCCCGATCGCCGAAGATGGACTCTCGAATTCCAACAATCGAGAAAGATGCATCAGACTTGTCGCGGCTTCACGTTTGTTGCCTGCTTCGAGGAAAGCGTCGACAGAAAGGCGAGCCGCCTTGACAGCCTCACTATCTAGAGCCGGCAACGTCATGCTGAGATTTCGCCAAATCCAAGCACGCTCCGTGGGATCAAGGTTCTCAGGTACCTTGAGGAGGTTACGCCATATAGATAGCGCCGTTTCAACCGCCCCACGCTTCGCCGATGCGATTGCAATTACATTCTCGATCGACGCTCGCATAGCCTGGTCCGCTGCATCAGTCTCATTCAACAGTGTAAATGCATCGCCCTCCGCTAAGTCATAGCGATTAAGCATCGTCGCGACAGCCATGCGGCATTCACGCACCTGCTTACTCGTAGATTTATCCAACCCGGAAACCTGAATCCTTTGCAATGCTTCGAGCAGTTCAGGAGGCAAGACACCGAAAAATCCCAAACCCTTGCGCCCATTCTTAACGGCCTCAGCTGCCCCTATGTGGTCGTTGGCATTAACAAATCCCACAATCTCAGCGGCGAGGTCCATTGGCCCCTTTACAAAAACCTCTGCAAGTGCGGCATGAATATTCCGACCAATAGTCGAATCCACCTTTGCCAAATCGTGGAGCGGTTCCTGATTACTAATCATATGCCCACTCTTAGCATCAAATTCGAAGGAAAGAGTGATGTCGCTGGTCGGTAGGTCCTTAATTTGAAAGCCCTCGTTCTGGAGCCTAATACGGATCGCTACCTGTAACTGGAGTAGTCGTTCACCGGCCGGCTGACCACTTTTCGGTATGCCTGCCGCCACCTCTTCAGCGGCAATTGCAACTTTCTGAGTATCAGTATCATCACCAGATATGGACAGTTTGATTTGTCCATCTGTCTGTTCGGTCATTACCACCGTTGCGATCACCTGCGGTTGTGAGTCGCGGAGAACGGCCATACGAACCGGAGGTATTTCTATATCCAAAAATGAGTTCATCGTTGTCATATTTTTCTACTCCATCATCACAACCTACACTTGCAGAAGTAGATTGTTATATTTCTCTGGCAATAGAGCGTACTCACCCCAACCGATTTTTTGTATGCACAATCCAATACCATTTGGTGTAATTTTGCCGTACATGATTACAATGCGCCCCTTCGTATCATCGTGAATTCCCTTCTCCTGAACGACCTGATCGACATCTTTTAGGTAGAAATCTTTCACATTCCCGTGACAAAAAAGTTCAGTCATCCGAATATTTGTAGGCTTTGGATTTTTTCCCGCATTGAAGGAATCTTTAATTATTCCGAAATATAATTTCGGGCTGCCGTCTTCCTCAGTCACATTCCTTATGTCATGCAGCAAATCTGAGAGAAGCAAGGCGTGCTGCTGTCCTGGGAAAAAATAATATTTATTTAAATTACTGTCGAAATTTCTACATATACCAAGGACCGTTGTGATTTTGCTTGGGAGCTGAAATGACTCTCCGTTGTGCCTACCGATCGGCGTATCTGAAACCGGTCCATCAAAATCTTCTACAGCCGTTTCCTCGTATTCGCCAGCTTCGCCTTCTGGCATTTCTGGTTTCTCTGTTATGAAATCATTGACAATTACGAGATTCTCGTCATCGATTGCTTTTCTAGCCTCTTCATATGTGTCGTATCTTTTCCCCTCAGGCTTCTTCGATCTGAGATCACAATGTACATCGTTATATTTCCGCAAATGTACAAAATGCGCATCACGTCCATTTGAAAAATGATCTTTATCTTTAGGAACTCGATTCAGATTCGTAAAGCACAACGGACAAAAAATGTGCCCATCCATTTCTTGCCGATATTCGGACGGCGATATTCTTGCGCCAGAATCCTTGAGCAATTGGCGATTCCCGGTTTTATACGTCCAGCCAGCAAGTAAGTAGCTGAACTTTATTCTTCTATTTACGTTTCCTTCATTCATTGCGCAAAGCCCCCCGTGTTTCTGGTTGTTGACTCAACTAACCTTCGCTTAAACGACCGTTTACTAAGTGCTTTGGCTGCGCGCTATGCGCCATAGCATAGAATTGCAAATTTGCAATCGTTTCCGGATGCCAATATAATAAAACAATAACATAAGTAGCAACTATGCAACTAATTTTTTAACAATAAGAATGTGCCAAGTGCACACAACCTTTACGATTCCCCGCGTGTTAGAAGATCAAGAAGCATTCGTTGCGCCCCTTGCCGCAACATTGTGCGCACCGGCAGCACGCACTTACTAAATTGAGGGTAACGTGACATGAAGTGTCGGATCAAATCCACTGTGGCCCGTTATACGACAGGCCGGAATTGACCCGCTCCGGTTATTCGACTTGCTCCGAAATCGACGTTCGATGCTTGACCCGAGAGGAAGCCGAACTCCGAAAGCGTATAGATAACTCCTCGATTGAAGGGTAATTCCCTAATCAGGAGGTCGTCCGGGCAGGTCAATGAATCGCTGTAATACGTATGTCTCTCCGTTTTTGATCGTAACGAGAGCTAGCACTGGAAATTCTCCATACACGGAAAGCCATAGGTCAAAATTCGATGCTTGATCGGAAGTGGATATTACAGACGGATTGAAATCAGACCAAACACGATAAGTGACGGAGGCGATATCCGAGATCGGCCTTTGTCGTTGGATCGATTCGATCCAAACGCGAACTCTATATCTGCCCGACTTTGGTGAAGTACGCAGTTGCACTACTTCGGTTTGATGTACGAGGACAAAGCCAAAAGAAAGCAGTTCCCCATACGATGCTTCAATGGATGAGGCGATCTGTAAGTCGGTCTCCTTGCCGCTTGCATCTGAGGTGGCGACACCGCCCCCCCTTTCCAGCACTGATGGTATCTTCAGCCCACCGAAGAAATGCACTTCATCTTTGTAATCTTGTGGGGCATAAAGATTGCGATGATGTCTTGCGACTAAGTACGTGAAAACCCCTAGCACCACCACAGGAAATATTGCGAGAAAGAGAACTGCTGGGTGAAACGGGTTCTGATAGAACTCCGCCTTTGCAAGGCTAATCACCACGCTAGCAACCGCGTACACCAAGACAATGAACAGGGCAATAATGCCAAGCGGATTCCGAGCCAATGATTTTGCTGCTTCGTACATTGAAGAGTCGTTGTTCATGGCTTCCTCGTCTACGTAGGATATTGTTGGAGCTATCTTAATTCGATTCCACCCTGACAAATAATCATCTTATTCATCAATCGCTCTTACCGAAAAATGGCACTAGTGCCGCTACAATGATTGTGTCAAGGGTATATCAAATTGATGGAGATGACGGGTTTTTGCCGGTACTGCCCTTTCGTCAAAGCGAACTGATAATGCAGCAAAAGCAATTACAAAAAGCATAGCGGAATGCCTCCAATCTGAATCATGACCGAAGACGAGTGTCTCACTCATAGCAATATATTTCTTTCGTTTTGCACGCATTCATCGTGTTTTTTGGTGTGCCTACATCATTGTTCACGTCATGGTTTTTATCCCAGTATTAGCCATAGATTTTTTATGATTTCGGCCACGATGAAAAAGATATGCGCTAAAGACAAAAAGAAGGAGGATTGGCGGGAAGTTCATCCAATGATTTACTCCACCGTATACCAATTCCAAAATGCTTCCAAACATGTAGGTCGACAATGCTTCCGCAGCACAAAGGCTAACTAAGGAGCTACCAAGTATCCAGCATAATGTTTTCCAACCTTCGCCGTTTTTAAATGAATTATTTTCAAGCATCAAATGTATATGGAATGCTTGGAATAAAAGCATTCCACATATGGTAAATATTAGAGACCACCCACCAAGATAAATTAAAATTCCCCATTGAATCTTTACATATTTTGAAAACGTTTGAAGAATCGGTGGAGGTGGAGAAATACCTTGAAGGTTTATTATTCGCGTATTCCACTCAATTTTAGGTTCAAGGTTTTTATTTTCCATCTCGACACCTAACGAGTCTGTATTTGTTACATATACGTACGTAGCGATCGAATCAGCTGGGTTTAAAAGTATTGGGTTCGCTTCAAATTTATTATCATCAATGCGTTTCCAGTGAAACTGGATATTTGATGACTTAACATCCTCCACTGCTATTATTTTCCAAGGTTTGTGTACTCTAACAGTCAACGGCTCAGTGTAATCCTTAGGCTCTATTGGACTAGCGCCAATGTTTCGAATACTGGAATAGCCAATCACTAAATTGTGTATGGATTGATCACCTACTTGAATATTCATACTTACGTGATCACTTAATTGAGCCAGATCACGCATAGGATGGATAAAAGTAATTGTCGACATTTCCACTTTCTTTTCAGGAGCCGGCCCTCTTGCCCAAATGTCGTTAGCTGAATAGTAAGCGGCATAAGCAGTACCAAGGCCCATGATTATTACCACAAGAATGTTGAAAACCTTCCAAAATAATGATTCGTCTTTCATCGATCATGTCCTCTTAAAAGTTTTTTACAATTCCGCAGATAATCGGCGTGTTACGCTTTCATCGCCATTTTCATGATATGCCATCGAATATCTGCAACTAGCCGATTACGACCAATTGCATCGCAGGTGGATTTAGACTTGATCTGGTACTTCATGTCAGATCAATTTTGAGCTAATACAGATCAGGGATAGCTATTTGATCTCGTATTTCGCCAGTTCCTGCTGAAATAGTGGTCGGATTTCCTCATCGATGCCGGTATCCATCAAGCCTTTTTCTTCTAGATTAAGCCAGAGCCGTAGTCCTGCTGTGATTCCAAAATTGTTTAGCTCCGGATCCACACCATGAAGGAAAATATCCGGCAGTCGAGCCATGTCCTCGGCATACCATCGCCTGACGCCGATGCCGCTAATTCCTTCACCCTGCCAACCGAGTAGCATCTCGCCTTCAGCTAATTTCTTGATCTGATCCCAGCGCGCATATATACCGTGAATATAAACTTCACGCTTCCAAGCGATTGCGACACATGCAGTCAAGTACGCGCGAGCCTTCCAGTAAGAAAAACTCCAGTTGTTGCATATGTGGTAGCGATAAATCGCTTTCTCTCCCACAGAACCAATAATCTCCTCCAGGATAAGCAGGGCTACGGCGTTCCGATTTTCTTCGATGGGGGCAATCAAGGTGCCATGCAATTGGCCGTCAGGATTTTTCTTCTTTAGTGCTTCGATTAATTCAGCAAATTCTTCCGGATGTTTATAGAAATCATGACAGAGGTGCGCCTTAGACTCGGCTCCGTCCAACCACTCCCGACGAACTGCAAAATGTGTGCACGCCGCATCAAGGATGACTTCGTCAAGTTTGACGAGAAGCGAGGCGTCATCAGTCATATCCTGCAAGCTGAGGTTATGGCCAAAAAAACGCGGGATTTGGTTGCGATGAACGCCGTGACTCTCAAACAAACGAACAAACCGGGCAGCTACCGATTCAACTGACGGGTTCTTCTTAGTAAGGACCCATTTCCTAAATCGATCCAAACGATCCAACAAGGTCAATCCAGCAACGACTTCATTTAGCACCATTCCCCCTCCCGCTATAATTATTCGGAATCAACACCCTGCTCATCAGTAATCAGCCTTACTGGCAGATTTACGTAGAGCTCCATCAACAAACATAACTTTTGGCATGGGCGGGACAGCACTGGCAACTGCATTTGTAAACCGTTCCATTCTGGCTTTAGTGCATCCGCCATTGTCGATCACAAAGTACACACCACGAGTGGATCCTTCGGCTTGCATATAAATTGGTAACTGAGCTTCAAACCCATGCTGGAGCTGATGATTGCTAGTTAATTTGATTTCGACGAGCACCTTGCCATTAAACCCGGTGCTAACTTTGAAATCCACTGGTCCGCGTCCTGCATCACTTTCCGGTGAAAGATCAAGATTGTTAGCCTTGCAATACGCCGAAGCAATGCCAAAGAAAAGCAGTTGAGCCGCCGATTCGTGCTTGGGATTCCCACCATCGTCGTACAAAAGCTTGGCCAACTGATTGTCCTCCACGAGACCACGAAAACTCTCACAGATTGCGACTACTACTGCCTCTACAGCGTCTAATGTGGGATTTGCTGGTAGTGACAGTCGCAGAGGATTCTGATCAACGACGTTCTTCGATGCACGGTACCAAATAACTTCCCCGGAAGGATCGTCCTCAAAGTCATAAAATTCCGCCTTGGAACTCAGGTAAGCTTTTAGTAGATCGCGAAGTATCTCAGGATGGGCAACAAAAGTTCTTCTTAAAGCTAATTTCCTGTCAGCTAGGGTTGCAGCCGACAACGACCCACCAATAATCGCATTTAGCTCGTCTCTGAGTCGCTGGTTCTGCGCCGTAATATACGTGATGTCACCATAATCACTGGCTACTGGCAAATTGCTAAGGATCTCCTTTGGAACCAAAATTATGGCGCTCCTCGTGGTCGGATTTACCGGCAGATCTTCCTGATCCATCTTGGGCGAAAAAACACAGCTTTCCATTGGAATACCGCAATCACTGCACACTCTCTGAGTAAACGAAATTAGATCGGTAATGATGATCTTGGCGATCATATCGCTGATACGATCGGGTCCAACGTTATCTTGAAAAATACCGACAAGCTCAAATAAAGTTGGGTCGTCAACGCCGGCAGCTACAATCTTTGTAACGTTTTCAAGCAATGCGGCTCGTAGCTCAGGCCCCATTCCACTCCCACCATTTCCGTTGACCGAATACCCTATACATAGTCCTTTGACTTCCGGAAAAGTTAGCATACGATCTGCGGCCTTCCAAAAAGGATCGCCATGCTTTTTGATATTCCGTACCACTCGCATTACATTGTCAAAATGCTCGGTAATGCGCTGGTGACTGGTTTTAAATTCATCTACAGTTGTGCGCAACAACAAGCGGGGATCAATAAAAAGACGAGTATCGATGAGTAACACTGGGTCAAATGCACCTGTAGCCGCAAAGACATCCTGATCTATCTCGTAATGATCGGCAAAACTTTGGATCATTGTGTCCCCCAATCAATTTAGTCGGACGAAGCGGTCGTACGTTGGCGGCAAACAGCCGTTGAAATTACAAAGAAATTTTGGATGTCAAACCATACTACTTTCTTACAGGAAAGACAATTTTTTCTTCGGAACTCCTCCGCGCCCCCATAACATTTCAGTTTTCTATCTGAACTGGCAGGTAAACGTCGAAAATGACTTACGTCACAATCGTGGTGGTTCTTACTAAAGTAGAATGATTATTTTTGAGCAAGTATGGAGCGGGCACCATGTCAAATCCCAAATCAATAGATGACCTAGGCGCCGTACGCGACCTGGTAAGAACCTTTGTTTCCGAGCGGGATTGGGAACAATTTCATACGCCAAAAAATCTTGCGACCGCTCTATCCGTAGAAGCAGCCGAGTTGCTTGAACCATTTCAATGGCTCACAAGTGGGAATGCTGACGAACTCAGCGACGAGAAGCAGACAGAAATCCGGCATGAGATGGCTGACGTATTTTTATATCTGATTATGCTTGCTGACAAATTGGACGTCGATTTGATTGAAGCAGCGAAAGAAAAGATCACCCTGAACGCTCGCAAGTATCCGGCAGACAAAGTCCGCGGAGACTCGAGAAAATCCACCGAATACAAATAATAAAATATCCAAGATGCGCGCCTACGCTAACCACTGCAAAACATTTATTGAAGATTGCGAACGTAATCAACTTACTGAAAAACTTCGATCCGGCTTCGAAAGTAGCTTTGGCTATGCGCCGGGAAATAGCGAAGTCCAATCTTGGCGCAACTCGCTGCGAGCTCTCGCAATGGTATTGTCTCGCGCTGGATTGACCGACCAGGGGATTTTGCTTGAGTACAAACTCCCGTCAAACTCAAGGCGAGTGGATTGTATACTCTGTGGTTACGACGCTATGGGCGCGGCCTCAGTCGTTATTATTGAACTCAAACAATGGGAAACGTGTAAGGATGCCGACGGGCCCAATGAAGTAATTTCGTTTGTCGGCGCGGGAGAGCACGAACTCCTTCACCCATCCGAACAGGCCCGCCGCTACGCGCAATTTCTTGAGGACAGTCATGAAGCATTTCATGCGGACACTCCGCCTATTCAAGCACACGCCTGCGCATACTTGCATAACTACTTGACTGTCCCGTCCGATCCTTTAAAAAATGAAAAATTTAAAGATCTGATCTCGATCGTCCCAGTCTTCACAAGTGATGACGTTGACGAATTCGTCAACTTCATTAAACGTCATGTCGGTCACGGTGATGGACTAACGGTTCTGAGCGCCGTTGAGCAAACCCGCTACCGGCCGAGTAAGAAACTCATGGAACACGTGGCAAAGGTTATAAAGAACGTACCTCAGTATTTGCTTTTAGATGAACAGCAAGTAGCGTTCGATGGCGTTTATTCTGCGCTGAAAAATGGCATTCACAATCGCACAAAACAAGTCGTAATTATCAACGGTGGTCCAGGTACAGGTAAGTCCGTAATAGCGATCAATCTCGCGGCGGCCCTGCTGGCCAGTGCATACTCGACGCACTACGTTACCGGCTCTAAGGCATTTACCGAGACACTAAGAAATATCATTGGGGCACGTGGATCAGATTTGTTCACGTACTCGAATAACTACATGCAAGCGCTGCCCGATGCGGTCGACGTATTGATTACGGATGAAGCCCATCGTATTCGAGACGTGAGCAGCAACCGATTTACCCCGGCCAGCAAGAAGTCAGGATTAAAGCAGGTCGAAGAGTTAATCCGAGCGGCACGCGTCAACGTGTTCCTGATCGATGATGACCAAATCGTACGACCAGGCGAGATCGGATCCGCCAGCTATATCAGGAAATACGCTACCGATCTGGGATGCAACGTTAAGGAATACACATTGGAAGCTCAGTTCCGATGCAACGGATCCGAGAATTTTGTTCAATGGCTTACTACCGGCCTTGGCATTGATGACGCCGGCCCTGCAATGATTTCACCAAACAATGGATTTGACTTTCAGATTTTCGACTCCCCTACTGCTCTCGAAGACGCGATCAAAGCGAAGGCGGAATCAGGAGGTTCAGCGAGGTTAATGGCTGGATTCTGCTGGCCGTGGTCAGAGCCAAAAAAGGACGGCACCTTAGTTGAAGATGTAACGATCGGAGCTTTCAGTCGCCCGTGGAATGCCAGACCCGATGCTGGTCGTCTTGCAACTGGAATTCCCAAAGCAAGTTTATGGGCCCACGACAAAGGCGGAATAGAGCAAGTTGGCTGTGTGTACACCGCGCAAGGTTTTGAGTTTGATTATGCTGGAGTGATTTTTGGAGACGACCTCCGATTTGACCCAGTACTCGGTCAGTGGGTCGCCGACAAAACCAAATCATGCGATACGACAGTCAAGAGATCTGGTCCCGATTTGGAGCAATTCTTAAAGAACACCTATCGCGTACTAATGTCCCGCGGCATGAAGGGATGTTATGTCCATTTTTTAGATAAGGATACGGAGAATTTCTTCCGCTCAAAAATACACGCGTAAGCGGAACTCAAAAAAAAAAGGAATACTCGACAAATTTTTGACTGCCGCGCCTAATCCTTTATTAGCTGTATTCGCGCAGACCTTACCTGACATTCGCTGTACGATGTCTCCACCCTGAAGCACATCCAGGCGCTGAAAGTACCTTCAGCACTAGCTTCAACGAAGCGAACATTGGCACCTGTCCAAGAACGAATGGGTCCCCCGAATCGGCAGTAGCACAACAGCGCCCTCCAACTTATCGCTTATCCTTCTGACGAGGCGCTGTAGAACGTTCCTCGCGCCGCACGCGCCGTTTCTCCCGGTTCTTGTGCCAATCTTCACTCCAAGAAGGAAGGTTTAGGTAGATTTGCTGCGTTGCATCGCTTAGAGAAAGAAGATCATGGATGCGAGAGAAACGTTCGTGAAGGGACTTGTCCCAACAAAAAGGCGGATGTGCGGCAGTCAAAAGTTCATTACCCGTAAGAATCAGGACCGGATTGATAGGACGCTCTGGCCTCCAGTATTTTCTCCCGGCCTTGGCTAATCGAGTAAGCGCCACGATTTCTTTCTTGGTCAAGGATTCTCTCAGAGTACTGAAGACCAGTACAGCACCGGGAAAAGAATCTGCTAGATATTGCATTCGCTCGAAATCCTTAGCCTCGAATAAACCATAAGTTTTACATTCACCAAACAATAAGCCCTCGGTTTTCTCTCCATATGCCGAATCCTTCCAAAACATCGCGAGATCAGCCTCCAGATTAGGCTTGCCGGGCGAGGTTGCAACGAAGCTGGGTACCGATGTAGTCCTCAAAAGTGTGAACATTTGATCTCCTAGGAAATCCAATGTAAGCAGCACTGCAAAAGCTCCATCGGCGTAGTTGGGTACGCTAAAAGGTCCTGCAGTTCTGTAGTGCCAACCGTTGCTTGTTTGCTCGATGTTTCCGGCCGCTGCAAAAGAAGTCAAACATTTTGGGCATTCCATCGACTCGCGCAGTGTAGGTAGTGCAAACCAAGTGCTGCGCTGACAGTTGGGGCACTTTGTCTTCCAACCAAGCTTGAACACGCCTCGCTCGATGAAATCGTCGTAGCGAAAGGAAGATTTGTTCGAGCCTTTTAGCATGTTCTTAACCGTGCCGACAGGAATCTCTCTCTCTCCGCCAATTCGGTTACCACGCATCGGTGTCCCATCTCTATTGACTGAGCCACCGTTCATATGCTCTATCAGGCCCAAAGTCGACTTATTAGCAATGAGCCGCGGAGTTCCGCTGAGCTTTTTATAGATCTGCTTGGCAAGGATTCCTGGGGGTGACAACGCCGCCGTCCAACCGTGGTCTGCCAACCAAGCAAAGAAAACCTCCTCGGAGGATGGGACTTTACGCGGCTCGCTCATCAAACTCCGAACAATCTTTACAAGGCCGTGGCGCCCAATGCGCCACTCACCCCTCGTGCCCGTAATTCCAGAGATTGCGTAAATCAGGTTTTTTCCCCGTGCTCTTGGATAAACCTCTGCCAAGTGTTCATCGGCGCCATACATGCGCAAATCGAATTCATTCACACACAGCCCCTCACTTCGAAACCAATTCTCTTTGCCGAACTTAGGAATCAAGGGCTTGATCCGCATTTCCAGCTCGGACGCACTTGTTATATCGATAGAGTCTTCGTCGGTTCCATACTGGTCGACGACTCCTCCGTCCTTGCCTCGAGCCCATTGATTCCAAATTCTTGGGTACCAATGCTGGAGAGAGAAATAATCACCCTTAGGCTTATCTGAGCCCATCGCGTTAAGATTTAGTGTCTGTGCATAGGTACTTAATTCCTCCATAGTCGAATGACGACTGGGAATGAATGATGCAACGTCAAAGCTCGTCGGGTCATGTGCCCAAACGCGCCGCTCCCGCAAAAGAAACTCATGAACCGCTTTCTTGAATGACTCGTGTTGTAAGAACTGCTTGGGTAAGGGCAGAACAGCTCGTCCTGTTGCACGAAGATTCCAGTAGTCGACAACATCCTCTACTTGACTTGCATCCATAAAGTAGATGCAGGCATCTCGTCCGAAGCGAAGACGTCCATTCGATTCGAGATTCCACACCGTGATTCGTCTTGGGAAGAGAAACATCTGCTCGGTCAAGTCCAGGAACGCCTCTGGCGTGACCTTTGGGCGTTCAATTTCCATAGGCTCAGCGAAGTGGGCATCAATCGCTTCCGAAATATGGGACGGATACTCACCAAACACGCTTGCCCAAAACAGACCAAACTGTTTCGGTATCTCAGGAATGATAGCTTTAAACTGGTACCGTGCCTTG
>Ga0207151_1144_pt1 | contig 16232 bp, 14 predicted proteins | sample Alteio_BWMinHeat_29_FD_153523 | JGI IMG/M metagenome (GOLD analysis project Ga0207151, IMG submission 153523) | Enriched cells from forest soil in Barre Woods Harvard Forest LTER site, Petersham, Massachusetts, United States -... | ecosystem: Environmental > Terrestrial > Soil > Temperate forest >... | reverse complement strand
TTGCATTTCAACGATGAATATATTCCCGTTTTGGTCTGTACATTTAACATCAACTATTGTCCGTTTTAAAATAGGAATGCTAGGGATTTGTTCATTGGGTAAATAATCTAAAGATTTAATTAAACCATCTGGGGGTAGAGGCAACATTGAGTTTAAAAAACTAATTAATAAATGAGCGTGTTCGCCAAATATCTTCTTAAAGACAAGATCACTGCGTGGATTTAAATAACGAGACATTGTTACTCCAATTAATGAAAATCTACCATGATTGTAGAAAAATCTCAAATGAAATATTAGATAACAAGAGGTATTTGATACAGCAAGAGCATTTTCTGACAGCCCCTTAGGAAATCTTTGATTGACACAAAAGAGTTATTCCCTGAAAAAAGGTTTTTTAGAAAGGAATGCTAATGTCAAACATTGTACAATGGACTTTAGGCGTTGTGTTGGTCTGTTCGTCATTAGGAATTGTGCTCGCACGCAATCCTGTGCATGCAAGTTTATCCTTTTTATTAACTCTTTTGACTTTAGCCACCTACTACTTGCAACTTTCCGCACAATTTATTGCTGTCATGCAGGTCTTGGTCTATGCAGGAGCCATTCTCGTAATCTTTATGTTTGTGATTGTGCTCTTTCAGGATGCGCATTACCAGCTAGACCAATATAAGCCTAAAAGTTCATCGATATTGCTGCTGGCGGCTGCTTCCGCTTTTTTGCTGACGTTAGCTGTATTAGGCAGGAATTTTGCGTCCGTTAGCCCTTCACAACACAGATTGCCGGATGATTTCGGGTCGGTTCAATCCATTGGAAAACTGCTCTATGTGGATTTCTTTTTTCCTTTTGAAGCGATTGTCCTGCTATTTCTTGTAGCGGTTGTCGGGGCGCTTTATATCGCAAGGAAGGGGACTTAAATGGATCTCTCATTCTCTATCTGGATTAGCATGGCCATGTTCTCCATAGGGATTATTGGAGTCCTCGCAAAGCGCAACGCCCTAATTTTTTTCCTTTCCATCGAATTGATGCTGAATGCTTCCAATCTACTGTTTGTAGCTTTCGCTAATCAGTGGGGAAATCAGATCGGCCTGATTTGGGTGTTTTTTATTTTAGTCGTGGCGGCTGCAGAAGCGGCTGTAGGTTTAGCAATTATCATTCATCTCTTCCGTAGCAAGCAAGTTGTGGATGTAGATCAATTCAACGAACTGAAGGGTTAACATGGAATATATTCTAGGCTTAGCAGTTCTGTTGCCTCTGGTTGGATTTCTGCTATTAATGGCCGCTTCGCCACACATCTCCAGGCGATTAGCATCCATTGTGGCATGCACTGCGGTGCTTATCTCTTTTCTATGCTTTTTAGGGGTGCTTTACAACTACTCTACAAATGCTATGAAGCCGTTTGATGTCGTTTTTTACCGATGGATCCCTTTGCCGGAAATCGATGCGGACATGGGCTTCCACCTGGATGCTCTTTCTATAGTGATGTCGTTGATCATGACCGGCATAGGATTCCTGATCCATGTCTACTCCATCGGCTATATGGAACACGATGAAGATTATGCACGCTACTTTGCCTGCATGAACTTATTTATTTTTTCTATGCTGATGCTGGTGCTAGCAGGCAATTTGGCTCAACTTTTCATCGGCTGGGAGGGTGTTGGTCTCGCTTCATATCTGCTGATCGGTTTCTGGTACACGCGCCCTGCAGCGGCGGCTGCGGCCACAAAAGCGTTCATTGTCAACCGCATTGGGGATGCAGGATTGTTGGTTGGATTGCTCTTAATTTTCCGACTCTTTGGAACGTCCAATATTGAAGAGATCGCCTCTCGCGCCACTGCAAGCCCGATCATTACAGTTTTAACATTATTGCTATTTTGGGGAGCGATCGGCAAGTCGGCACAGATGCCCCTGCATGTTTGGCTGCCCGATGCCATGGAGGGCCCCACACCTGTGTCAGCGTTGATTCACGCCGCCACGATGGTCACAGCAGGAGTCTATTTAGTTGTGCGATTCCATGCTCTGTTTATGTTGGCGCCCATCACTCTGAATGTAATTGCTATTTTGGGATCTGTGACGGCGTTTTATGCTGCTCTCAGTGCGGTAGGGCAAACAGATCTAAAACGGGTTTTAGCATACTCCACAGTGAGCCAGTTAGGTTTGATGTTTCTGGCGTGCGGCATAGGGGCTTTTTATGCGGCTATGTTCCATTTAACTACACACGCATTTGTGAAGGCACTTCTCTTCCTTTCTGCAGGCAATGTCATCCATATGATGCAAGGAACAACCAACATGGAAAAGATGGGCGGTCTTATGAAAAAATTCCCGTTCACCCATTGGTTTTTTTTAATAGGAGTGCTCTCCATGTCTGCAGTTCCATTATTTGCTGCTTTCTATAGCAAGGACCTTATTCTTGAGCAAACCCATCTAGTAGGGGATGACTCCCTATTCTTCCTAGGTTTATTGACCACTGCGTTGACTGCGTTTTATCTATTAAGAGCCTACATGCTGACCTTTTTAGGGCCTATGAAACTTGATGAAAAAATTGCAAAAGCGATACGCGAAGCTCCAAAAGTTATGCTGATACCGGTATTAATTTTGGCGCTGCTGGCAATTTTTGGAGGTCTGTTAGGTTCGACATTTGATCATGTGGCTTATTTGGAAGAGTTCTTAGCTTCGATCGGAATTGTACTAGCTCGCGAGGAGCCCTCAACAAGCGTCTACCTTTTGCCTGAAACATGGATGTCAATTGGCGCTACAACTCTCGGGTTCTTAATTGCAATAGGGTTCTATCTTTATTATGGAGAGTATTTGAGGTCTTCTTGGAACTGGTTGAGGCGCTCTTTTTATATTGATGAACTGTATCAAAAAACGATCGTCAATCCATTAAGCAGCGTATCCAGATTTTTTTCAGGCTGGATGGAACCCGCAATTTTTGAAGGATCGATAAACGGCGCAGTAAAAACAACAAATCAGTCCGCCCATTTGCTGCAGACAATGCAAAGCGGACAAATTCGTTCTTATGTTGCATGGATGGCGATAGGCATGGCTGTTTTATACCTTTTTCTAGGAATCTGATATGGCATTAGTGTTTTGGATCTTTATTATTCCTTTAATAGCTTCAGGAGTACTTTTTTGCTTTCCTCGCAGGACTTTAGCTGTTCTTATGAGTCTTATTCCGTTAATGATGTTGGTATGGCTAGCGACAGACGCTGTGGGTTCTAGTATAAGCTACAACTGGATGCCTTCAATTGGCGTGCATTTTTCTTTACGAATGGATTCGATATCGTTGCTTTTTGTCTATCTGGTCGCAGTGATCATCCCTATTACCCTATTGATCGTGGAAATAGCCCCTCTCATTTTGGCTCTTACATTGGTGCTACAGGCACTTCTTTTCGGTTTCTTCACCGCTCGTGACTTGGCATTATTTACATTTTTTTGGGAAGCGATGCTCATTCCGCTATTTCTAATGATGAATATTTCGGGAGGAGAAAAACGCAAAAAAGCTGCCATGAAATTTCTCATCTATATGATCGCCGGTTCTTGCCTCATGATTGCCGCCGTGCTTGGGCTCTATTTTGCCGTAGGCACTTTTAGCCTAGATAGCCTGTCAACACAATCAGGGAACATTTTTTATGCAAAGTGGATCTTAGCTATTTTTCTATTAGCCTTTGCAGTCAAGACACCGCTCTTTCCTTTTCATGGATGGCTCCCGGATGCCTACTACGAAGCCTCAACGGCCGGTACAATTCTTTTGGCAGCCTTGCTCTCTAAGGCCGGAATTTACGGTGTTTACCGCATTGGTATCGAAATTTTCCCCACAATTCTTAGAGAATGGAGTCCCATGCTTTTAGCTATTGCCATCGCGGGAGTCTTCTACGGAGCACTGACAGCCTGGAGCCAAAAAGACTTTAAGAGATTAATCGCGTATTCAAGTTTGTCGCATGTTAATTTCATTCTGGTAGGCTTGTTTGTTTGGAATGAGGCTGCTCATTCAGGAGCGATCTTGCAGGCGATTAATCATGGAATTACCATTACGGCTCTTTTTCTTGTAGTGGGTTGGCTAGCAGAACGCTTACATTTTACAGAAATCGGCCCTGTGAGTGGACTTGCGCACTTTCTCCCTTATCTATGTTGGCTGACGATTTTCTTTGTAATGGCCTCTGTGGCATTACCTGGAACGAATAATTTTGTGGGGGAACTGCTCATCTTTTTCGGTGTATTTAAGGAGAATCCCTGGTTAGCAGCATTTTTAAGTTTAATGATTATTCTTTCAGCCATGTACATGTTGCGTTGGGTGCAAGATGTCTATTTTGAAGAGCCCAGTTTTTTCCAGCAAAGTTGGGTGGACATTTCCGCTAAGGAGTTTGTGATTGCATTGCCGTTAGTTATCCTAATCTTATGGATAGGGCTTTATCCGGCGCCAATCTTAAAACTAATTGAGATGAGAGGATGAGTAATTTTCAAGCCATCGATTTTTTTGCACTGCTGCCCTTCATGATCGTTTTGGTGACTGCCATTGCGCTTTTATTGGTGGAGACTTTTGCGGAAGCGTTTTCAAAGCAATATGCCTCCTGGATGACGTTAGCTGCCCTAATTGCGGCATTTATAGCTTCCATGATAGCTCCTGAGAGCCATCAAGAGCTTTTGACTCCATGGATACGCTTCGATGCTTTAGCCCGTTTTTTTACTCAATTTTTCCTGCTTATTGGAATAGCCACAACATTACTTTCCTCTTCATTTTTTCAGCGTTTCGATGCTTCACATGGAGAGTATTTTTTCTTACAGCTCTCTGCCATTTTTGGGTTGATGCTCATAGGTGCCTCAGCGGATTTTTTAACGCTGTTTTTAGGAATCGAAACCCTCTCCATCTCTCTCTACGTACTATGTGGGTATATGAAAAGTTGGCGATTCTCTTCGGAAGCCGCTTTAAAGTACTTTTTAATGGGATCGCTGGCTGCAGCCATTTTGGTGTATGGCGTTGCTTTAATTTATGGAGCTACCGGCACAACGAGCTTTGCAGACATGTCTAAAGGGCAGCAAGGCATTTTGCTGTATTCAGGCATAGCCTTAGTGGCATTAGGTTTAGCCTTTGAAGCCGCTATAGTGCCCTTTCAGTTATGGGCGCCGGATGTGTATGATGGCGCTTCGACCCCCGTCACGGCATTTATGGCTGTTGGCACGAAGGCAGGCGCCTTTGCAGCTTTTATCAGAGTATTTTTAGGAGCATTTCCCCACATCAGTTTTTGGCACGAGGGCATCGCATTTTTTGCTTATCCTACTTTAATCTATGCTAATATTGTGGCGTTGCGGCAGTTTCAACTCAGGCGCTTTTTTGCCTATTCCGGAATCTCGCATGCAGGCTTTTTATTAATCCCCTTAGTTGCCGGAACCCCTCAAGCCATACCTGCGATGCTTTTCTATCTTATTGTGTATGCCGCAGCGACCCTGGGATCTTTTGCTGTGTTGAGTTTTTTGGATGAGAGAAGTGAAGGAGTGCTTCTCAGTGACTTGTCAGGGCTTTTTAAGACTTCACCCTATCTTGCCGGCACACTTTCATTATGTTTGCTGACACTTGCCGGCATACCGCCTTCTGTAGGTTTTTTCGCAAAGCTATACATATTTCAGGTTGCCTTTCAGGCCGGGTATTACAGTTTAGTGGTTGTGGGGCTGCTGACGACAATTATTTCTGCCTATTACTATATGCGCATCATTGCCATCATGATGTCCAGTGAGGTCAGTGAAACAAAACCGCTTTATACACGTCCCTCGATCATCGTGAGCGCACTCTCTGCAGCGATCATCCTCCTGCTCACCTGTTATCCAGAACCCATTTTGAATATAGTGGAAGCGATGCAATAGGTCAGCGTCAGCAACTTCCTTATTTCCAAAAAAACTACCACAGAGCCCACAGAGTACACAGAGGGGGTATATCAGTTTCACGTCCATCTATTTCTTCATGCATTTCCGAATTAACTAAATAATTCATAAAACCCTCTCTGTGTTTTCTGTGGGCTCTGTGGTAGTTTATTGTCTTTTCACAAGCAAAACAGCAAAAGCGATGATTACCATGTGTAAGCTAGTACGGGTTATATTGAAAATAACCTTATACTCCCTTTTAGTAATCATAAGGTTCGGTTTCTTGACACGAGTATGTCAGCAGCTTCTCTGCTAAAGAAAACGGATAGATGCCCATGCCGTCTTAACTCGTGATTTTGTACGGTTCCGCCTCCAATCCCTTTTGCTGATTCTACAGGGCGCACAATGGCATCGCCCCTTGTCCAGAAATGCAGTGAAGGGGAGTGGTGCTGTATTGAATTCAATTCCTGCATAAATGGAGATTGATAGGTCATCTGTTGTGTGCACCTTCCAACTCCCATAGAGGTTGTTGTTGTGCCTTGAAGGGGTGATGCAAATGTGACTCTGTGTACCACAGTCCCTTGAGGAGCTATGTGTTTCACATAGTATTCGTTGACAACACCACCCATTGAATGTCCATACAAGCGAATGTCCGATCTTCCGGTGTCTTTCTCAATTTGTTCCAGTTTGCTGCGCAGCTTTTGTGCACATTCTTCAATTGACATCATAAATGTCGGGCCTAAGTTAATCGTATAAATTGGGCCCACATCAGCTTGTCGTAAACGGTACCAGATGTAAAACCAGCTGGAACTGGTATCCAAATACCCATGCACTAGAATGATCGGAGTCTTATTCGCAGGGGCTGGCTTTGGGTCGAACCAAGTGAGATCTAGCGGATAAAGGGCTGTCACACTCATCACGGCCAACATTTCCGACAATATTGATAAGGCGGTATCGACGACTTTATTGCGCGTTTCCGATTCCGAGCAGAAGATCCAGGGCGCCCCCAAAATGGCTCCTACTGCCACGATGCTGGCGACGAGGGCGGTCGCTAAAGCCTCAACAGAAAGCGCAACAAGAGCCCCAGCTGTCCAGAGAGTAGTGGAAAGAAATGTCACAACTCCTTTCAGAATCTGCGTCGCGATCTGACACGCTTTGGAGCAGCTCGGCGTAGTTGCAGAAGGTGTCGCGACCGGAGAATTTGAAGGAGATGAAACCTGCATAATAAACTACAATTTAAAATAGATAAAAATAATAAAACAATCGTGAAAATAAGTCAATTGTTAACTGTGATTCGCGTTTGAATTTTCTATTTGATTATTGATTGGACGAGATTTTTAGTTAAAAATGGTAGTTTTTTTTTGGATTTTAAAAAATAAGGCAATAAGCATTAATCACCATTGAAAGAGTGTGAGAATGAATAACTACAGTAAAATCGAGAGCTAAGCTTTTCAAATTTATTACTCCTTTTTTAGGTTGAACCATCGGCAGCTGCAGCCGCCGCTGCACTGGGCGCCTCATCAATTTGAGGCAAGAAATCCCAAATGACTATTCTATCTCTTTCAATTCTAGTAATACTAAATAGGTTGTCGAAAAGAATCGTCCACAGGTCGGGACACGAAGTTGTAAAGCGAGCTTTATTTCTCAAATTACTGCTCAAGACGAAAGTGCGTTCATCGACTCGAGTTAAAAATTTATTTCCAAGTGCGCCTACAACTTCTGTAAGTCCTCCGTTATAAGTGCAATGAAGCCTCTCACCAACTTTATTATATATCACTCTTGTAGGTGGTGTCGTTGCATTCTCAGGATGATTTGTAAAATAAAAATGGGCACAAATCTTATCGCGAACAAGATAGAGAGGTAGAATAACCTGGTGGGTCGACATTCTATCATAGCCGCCCACGTTAAAGCGATGGCCTTCTCCGCTCGTATAATCAAATGCGTGAATTTCACCATGATTTGAACAGACCACGATAAGATGTTTATTAGCCACTATTCTCGTGGTTACTAAGTTTCCACGGTGCAGGGGGTCATAAGTCCATAGAGCAAGCGGTAATTTTCTTTTTTCATTACCTAACGGATCTATTTCGCAGATCTGGTTCCCTTCTTGATAAACAATTGATTGAGTCTCTCGGGAAAAATAGGGGCAAGCTTTTCCTGGAAACTCCTTATCAAAAAGAATTGCGCCGTGAAAGTCTATCGTTACTATTTTTACAGGTTGCTTAGTATATTTTCGTATAGCAACCGATACAGTTCTTGTTCTCTCACAATACATTTCAATACTCATTCCTGCGATTCGAATCTTATTTGGTATAGGAAAATGTCTAATATAGGTGCCTGTATGTCGATTAAATATAGCTACAAATGCAGTTGTTTGGAATGCATTTCTCCAAGAGAGAACAATCTCATCAGAAGTTGAATTTGAACTTGTAAGTTGAAAATCTGGATTATATAAATCTGATTTAATATGTTTAATATTCAGCTCTACTAACATCATTCCATCAGAATTATATACTTTCCAGATGTCATTGTGCATAGCCACAAAACAATTAGAGGCTCTCTCAAGACTTAAATATTGCCTGGCATTGCCTCTTGAGATTTCTGTTTTTTTACATTGCCCAAGAGCTAAGTTTTTAATAAATTGTTGATAAAATTGACATCCACTCAAACTATCCATCATGGTCCTTACTAACTCTAATCTTCTCCCGGACAATGATCTCAAAAATAAGTCTCTAATGAATGTGTCGTGCTGGACGGCAGCTCGGAATGAACTGCATACATTTCGAAGATCCATCACTTCATAAAAATCTAAGAAGGAAAATGCGCTTCGTTGAAGCGGCGGACTTAACGTCGTGAGTGAGCGAACCTTAGGTGAAGAGATTGCAGAACAGGGACCGGCCATTTTATTACTCCATTTTTTTGCCTACTGAAAAACAGCTGACAAGAGAGAGCAAATAATCATAGCGCCTCTTCCCTAAAGAAAAGGTATGCAACGCCTTCTCGTCGTCTCCAAGCGTTTACAAAATCCTCTAGATCATACTGTACGAGGGTTTCTTCATCTGTGTTAAATGCTGGGTCCATGCAATACACAAGGCGTTTCCCAGATTCATAGAGAGCATTCTACCTGAAATGCAAATTTTATCTTCTAGTTTTCCAATTATAAATGTTCTACGGTAAAGCCTATTGTAGGAATTGCTAGCAATAAATCTGATATTTTACCTTTTGCAAAAATGTGTTTTTAAGATTAAAAAGAGTTTTATGTCAAACTGTTGTTCTGAATGCTTTTTAAAATTGGAAAATATCAGATTCTAAAAGAGATCGGGAAAGGGGGAAGGGGTGAGGTTTTCCTTGCTCACGATACTGTGACGGGAAAGAAAGTGGCTCTCAAACGTATCCGAACAGATCGCCCTGCCTCGGCAAGTGATCGTAAGCAGTTTCTGCAAGAAGCTTATTATACTCAGCAGCTCAGTCATCCTTCTATCATCCAGATTTATTCGGTAGGAACGTATAAAAACCAACCCTACTACACAATGCCTTTTTTTGAAGGTACCACTTTGCGCGACATTCTGAAAGAGAGTGCAGAGCATGATTGCGCCTTGGGCGCAGTTTCAAGCCTCTGCCATCTTTTCCTGCATGTGTGTCAAGCCGTCTCATATGCGCATTCCAAAGGGTTCATTCACCGCGATCTGAAGCCCGGAAATATCATGGTCGGAAAGTTTGGCGAGGTAATGATTTTAGATTGGGGACTAATCACTTCTGCAAAAATAAAGAGAAAAAAACAGAAAAAAATTGCCGGAACAATCAGTTATATGGCTCCGGAGTTGATCTATGGAGATGTGCCTACCTATCAATCAGAGGTGTATTCTCTAGGGATGATGTTCTATGAGATGCTGACGCTGAGAAGGCCTTTTCATCGTGTAACGGTCAGCGAATTTCATGACAATAATCAAAAGGAGGTTCTTCTCCCACCCAGCGAAGTAGCGCCAAAAAGGGAAATCCCTCCTATCTTATCTTTGATCACAATGAAATGCTTGGCTCCTTCTTTACAAGATAGGTACCAACATGTTGAGCATCTTTTGAATGACCTCCAAGCATATGTAGAAGGTCGATTGCAATGGATTGAAATAGCACAGCTCATTCAACCGGACGCATGGAAAAAGATAGGAAGAAATAAACGAATTTCTAAATTGTCTTTCGCTCCTGACCTGAAAATTACAGCCAAATTTCGTTTGAACAAAGGGAAAATAAAGTTCTCGTTGCCATCATGGCCGCAGCCGATTTGGATCACATCCCAAATCACTGAAAGTGCCTCTTGGCATGAATTGAGAATAGAAAGTGTAGAAGGGCAGATCTTCATCTATATCGACAATTGTTTGTACGATGCTATGATCGATTTTCTTCCTCATGAGCACGCTCCTATCGAAGTTGCTGCCACACGGTCTGAAGTTGAAAATATCTCTGTGAGCATCAGCGGCCGCGCTTTTCGTGAACATCCATTTCTGATTGCAGATGCTCTCCTCAAGCGCCAGCTCTACTTCGAAGCCTTAAAAGAATACAGAAAGCTCTCTGAACAGTATCCAAAGGGCCATTTTTATGCCGGTGTTTGTTTGTTGGAAATGGCAAAGAACAGTCTCAAAAAGAGCGTTTTTAAAAAAGCGCTTTTGGAATTTGAAAAGTTAAGTGGAACTGATGAGGGTGTTTTTGCATGCATAGGGAAAGCTCTAACCCATCAGGCTTGCAACGATCCGGAAAGGGCATGTAGACTATATGAGGAGGCATTTCAGCGTTTTGGGACCAAGTCGATGAAACTGCTACTTTGCAGTCATCTTCTAGAACATACCAAAGAGGCTTTGCCATTTTTTCTACTGGCTGTTCGTTTTTTTGCTCCAAATGAACTACCCGTGCATGTTGAAAAAGCCATTAGTGATTTTAAAGATCGGCTGCCGCTTCTCTTTTTTCCAAGCGATCAAGAAATCGCAGTTTTGTCCTCAGAATTGCAACGCAAAATGTTTGCAATTCGTTTAGCTTTTTGGATAGGTCGAGGAGATGTGATTGTTGAGATCATTAGCGAACTACTGCAGATGAGCTTTATTCCATTCATTCTAATTCAATATGCAATGCTGGCACTTCTTGAACTTGGGGAAATCAAGGTCGTTCAACGAGAATTGGACCTTCTATTTCAGCGCCATCTGGATGTGCAAGCAATAGTTGGGCTCAAATGGATTCAATTGGCTGCTCAGGTTCACACCCAAGGTTTTTCTTCTTTTTTTGAGCACTTCTTTAAAGAATTACCTCAGGATCTATCAAAAGAAAATCTGCAACCCTTATGGCATATTTTTGAGGTTGCTTTATCAAAGAAAAAAACCGATATCATCCACAAAGCTGTTGCGCAATTGAATAAGCACAATTTTTCTACGGAACAATGTATCTTTCTAGATTGTTATCAGATTTGGGCATTCTTACTAGAAAAAGATCTTAAATCGTGTGATAAACTATTCAGTCACTACTCATTAAAAAACTATGCCCATAAGCCAATCCTTCTGAATTTTCTTTATGGTTGCTTCCTGGGCGGTAAAAAAGGGAAAAAATTTGCCTTGAAACACTTCTCAGCAATGCCAAAGGAGAAACTACCCGATTTATGGAAAAAACTCCTTCAATTAATTAAAAAAAGAAACCATGGGCAACTTCTCCATAAAGGAGAAGCTACACCATGGGAAAAACGATGGTTAGACCATCGTTTAAAGCTTTTTAAGACATGTTATTAACATTTCTTATATTTCGATTTTTTGTTGCTTTTGAGAGAGCTACCTTTTTACTTTCATCAGTTTTGACTGGCGGAGGTAGTGGAATAGCCTTATCTTGCGTTGTGGTAGTAGATGAAGGTAATGATTGAGCCGATGATGCAGCATCCAATGGGTTTATAGAATTAGGGACTAAAGGAACTGACATAATGTCCTCCTTTTTTTACTTTAATTATATCAAGAAAATATTTTAATTTCAAGTAGGTGAAAAAAAGTGGTACAAAATCTTTAAAAAAAGCTAGAGTCCCCCTCTTATGCTAAGGAAATACTTTTTGCCCTTTTTAGCCTTTTTAGGGGCACTTTTCGGGCTTTTTATTGTCTTTTGGACTCAAAAAAATGTACCAACCCCGTCCATTGCATTTCCCCCGGCCGTCTCACCCTATACATATTCCATAGCTGGGTCAGGGATTATTGAAGCCTCCTCAGACAATATTGCCATAGGCTCACCCTTCGATCAGCTCGTGACGAAAGTATATGTAGTAGAAGGAGACTATGTTAAAGTTGGGGATCCTCTTTTTGAATTAGATATCAGAGACTTTATAGCGCAGGCAGAATCTGCTGAAGCAACCTTGAAGAGCCAAGTTGTTTCGTTAGAAGACAAGAAAAAGCAGTACTCTTTTTATCAGCGCCTATCAGACAGCAAAGCAGTCAGTGAGCAGATTCGCGAACAGGCTCACTACGCTGTTCTGGAGGCAGAAGAAGCTGTCAAGGTGGCTCAAGCGAACTTAGACGCCATAAAGGTCAATATTGAACGATCGATCATTCGCGCTCCTGTTGCAGGAGAAATTTTGCAAATGAATATTCATGCGGGGGAAACAGCGCCGATCAATCCATTTTTCGCCTCACAATCTCCTGCTAGGACGATCTCTCAAGGCTGCCTTATTCTAATGGGAGCTGTTGACCCCCTGCAGGTGAGGATCGATATCGATGAAGACGATGCTTGGCGCTACAGAAAGGGTTCAAGGGCCACTGCTTTCGTGAGGGGTAATAGCTTGATCAATTTTCCCTTAGAATTTTCGCGATTAGAGCCTTATGTTATCCCGAAGAGCTCTTTTACCGGCGAGACAACTGAGAGGGTGGACACGCGAGTATTGCAGGTTCTCTATCGTTTTGAAAGAGGGGATCTGCCAATCTACGCAGGACAAGTTCTCGACATTTTCATCGAAGCTGAACCGATAAGGCCTTTGACAGCACAATGAACCTCTTCATCTTTCTCATAAGTGCATGGCTAATTCTGATAGGCTGCAAGGTGGGTCCGAATTATTGTCCTCCTACCGCCTTAGTGCCGGTCGAATTTGCTGAGGATAGGCCTGAAAGAACGAGTTGGGTGACTGATGAAGATCTTTGTCACTGGTGGACAGACACTTTTAATGACCCATTTCTTGATCAACTCTTAGAAGAAACAATCCTTAATAACTTCGACTTGCTAATTGCTTTAGAAAAAGTGTTTCAGGCTCGAGAAAATTATTGGGTGCAATTTACAGGCATTTTGCCGCAATTTGAATCTGATTTCCAGGCCACCCGATTTCGCACGAGTCGGTCCTTTACTTCCGCTAGCCTAACTCCAACGATCTCTCCCTACCAAAGCTTCTTTCAAACTGGACTAGATGCCATTTGGGAAATAGACCTTTGGGGTAAATTAAGAAGGACGGCGCAGAGTGCCTATTACTCTTGGCAAGCAACGGCAGAGGATGAGCGCGGAGTGAAAATTACCGTCTTAAGCGAAGTGGCCAACCTTTATGTAGCGATCTGTTATTACCAAACCAAAATTGGCTTGGCCAAGGAATTGGTGGATTTTGACGCAGAGATCGTGGCTATCTCTAAAAGCCGTTTTCAAGCCGGTCTTAGCAATGAAGCTGAGCTCTTGACTTTTCAGTCAGAGTTTGAAGGGGATACCGCTTCTCTCTATGTTTTGGAGGCAGCTTTAAAGCAAAGTATTTACTCGCTTGCAGTGTTGTTAGGGCGGCCGCCGGAAACTTTGCTGAACGAATTTTCTGTGCTGCGTCCCATCCCCCTGCCCTCTGGAAAAATACCTACAACTTTGCCTGCGGATCTTTTGCGGCGAAGACCGGATATTGCCAGTGCTGAGCGCTCTCTCGCTGCTCAAACAGAACTCATTGGCGTAGCGGTTGCGGACCTTTTTCCCTCATTATCTTTAATAGGATCAAGCAGCTCTTTTGCGGCGAATCCCTTGCAAGGGGCGAACGTGGGCTATTCAAGCGATATGCTTAATAAGTTATTCAAGCCGCAGAGCCTTATCTGGGGGATAGGAGGATTGGTGACATTGCCTATCTTCGACTTTGGAAAAAGAAACGCCACAGTGAACATTCAAGGCTTTCTTTCCAATCAAGCGTATCTCACCTACGAAAAAACGGTGATTACGGCTCTCCAAGAAGTGGAAATAGCCCTAGCAAACTACTTTAATGAAGATCAGCGATTACTGCATCTAACAAATGAGGCGGGCTACGATGAACGTAATCTGAAAGTGGTGTTCGATCAATTTCAAGCGGGTTTGGCAGACTACATTCAGCTATTACAGGCAAAGCAGAAGTGGCTAGTTTCGTCAAATGCCATGACCGATAGCCAGCAAGCCATAGATAATGACCTGATCGCTATTTACAAAGCGTTGGGAGGCGACTGGTAATATGTTCTTAATTGCTTTGAAAATGTTGATCGGCGATCGTGCTAAGTACATAAGCATCATTCTGGGCTTGAGTTTCGCATCATTTATTATCAGCCAGCAGTCAGGCATTTTGGTCGGGATTGTAAAAAGGACGTATGGCCTTGTTACAGATACCTCTCAACCAAGCATCTGGGTGGTGGATCCGACTGTGCAATTTATTGATGATGTCAAACCTTTGAAGGATACAGATCTTTATCGTGTACTCAGCGTGGAAGGTGTTGCATGGGCAGTTCCTTTCTACAAAGGAACAATTCAGGCGCGTCTAAAAAATGGAACCTTCCAAACCTGTGTCTTCCTCGGTATTGATAACGCCACCATGATTGGAACCCCTCCAATTATGCTGGAAGGCAAGATTGAAGATCTGCGCCGAGAAGATGCTGTGATCGTTAATAAGGTAGGTGCTGAAACGAAGCTTGCTTCCTATGTAAACGGAGAAAAAATTCCCCTCAAAGTCGGCGACACCATGGAATTAAATGATCATCGCGCCATAGTCGTTGGCATTTGCGATGTCTCTCGTACTTTTCAATCGCAACCTGTCATTTACACGACTTATGACCGCGCCACCTACTTTGTTCCTGCACAACGCAAGCGGCTTTCATTTATTCTAGCTGAACCCTTGCCTGGAAGAAGCGTCAAAGAGGTCTGTCGAAGAATTATCGATCAAACAAGACTAATGGCTTATACCCCTCAAGAGTTAGAAAATCTGACACTCTCCTATTATGTGAAGTACACAGGGATTTTTGTGAATTTTGGCGTCGCAATTATCTTAGGATTTATTATCGGAACAGCCATCGCAGGACAAACTTTGTACAATTTCACTGTTGATAATCTTCCCTATTTTGCTATCTGCAAAGCGATGGGAGCAGACAATACCCTTTTGGTGAAGATGGTGCTCATCCAGGCTCTATTGGTGAGCGTGATCGGCTGGGGCATAGGTATAGGGATGGCTGCACTGTTTGGATTTGCAACTGGAGGTACTGAACTCTCCTTTAGCATGCCGATGTGGCTCTACTTGCTTAGTGCATTCTCCATTCTAATGATCTGTCTTTTTGCCGCCTTTGTGTGCATGCGGCGTGTGGCAACTCTTGATCCAGCAATTGTCTTCAAGAGCTAGGAAATATATGAATCAAAAATCTTCTCAACCTGCAGTTGTTTGCAAAGGGATTCATAAGTTTTATGGCGAAGGTGAAACACGTGTTGAAGCCCTGCGAGGCATCGACCTGACCATAAATAAAGGTGAATTGCGAATGCTCATGGGCCCGTCGGGCTCAGGCAAAACCACTTTAATCTCGATTATTGTCGGGATTTTGACGCAAACTTCCGGTGAGTGTCTTGTCAATAACGTTGATCTTAACCATCTTCCCGATCAACAGAAAACGCGCTATCGTGGCAGCCACTTCGGATTTGTCTTCCAAGCCTTCAACCTCATCCCTTCGTTAACGATCGAAGAAAATATCTCAATCCCCTTGCTTATCAATGGCGTGCCTTTTGATGAAGCTGTTCACAGGTCTCGGGAAGTACTTAAGGAATTAAATATAGGAGAGAAATATAAATCATACCCCAGAGATCTGTCTGGAGGCCAACAGCAGCGTGTAGCTATAGCCAGAGCCATTGTGCATAATCCTGAGTTGATCGTGTGCGATGAGCCCACAAGCTTTTTAGACCATGAAAATGGCACGAGAATCATGGAAATTTTAAAGGAAATGGTCACTCAAAAAGGGCTCACACTCATTGTAGTGACACATGACCCCCGTATCGTGCAGTTTGCCGACAAGGTGAATCACCTCGAGGACGGCGTGATAAAGGACTAAAAGGAAAGGATGAAGGCTAAAGGCTAAAGGATGAAGGATGAAGGATGAAGGCTAAAGGATGAGGACATTAAGCGTTAGGCGCAAAAG
>Ga0207151_1142_pt1 | contig 16372 bp, 11 predicted proteins | sample Alteio_BWMinHeat_29_FD_153523 | JGI IMG/M metagenome (GOLD analysis project Ga0207151, IMG submission 153523) | Enriched cells from forest soil in Barre Woods Harvard Forest LTER site, Petersham, Massachusetts, United States -... | ecosystem: Environmental > Terrestrial > Soil > Temperate forest >... | reverse complement strand
ACTCCTATGTTTGCCTGAGTTTGTGAATACTCTTCCGTATGCACTGCATTGTTCCACAATGAATCAGCAAACGTTGTAAATTGATTAGAGGATGTGTCAAAATCCGCTGTTTCAGGCAGTTCTAAGAGCTGTTTTGCTTCATTTTGTATTTGTACAAATCCTGCAAAGTCGTTTTTTTCAAGAGCTTCTTTTCCTTGGGTAATAAGAATCGTAAGGCTCTGTCCCGCCTGTGAGAACCCCTCAAGCCTTGTAAATGCGTCCAGTAGATAGGGATGAAATTCTTCAACAAAGGCTTCAGAATTCTCTTTGGGAATAAGGAATAGAAGAAGAGCCGCTGTAAGAGTATCCTTAAAGGCTTGCAGAGACTTCTCATCTATGCCAGCAGCCACCCCTATGTCATTTAGCCACACATCTAACAGACCGGATTGAAGGAAGCAATGGAGGCACATATGAAAAAGTAGTGGCGACATATGGGTTGTTCCCCAAGACTTGGCCGTTGCGGCCAGAAGTATAAAGCCCTCTAATAATGAAGTAAGGAAGCTATCTTGGACAGGGGGTGAAATAAAGGCTCCAGCCATCAAGTTGACAAAACTAGAAAATGGTCCTGAAATAACTCCTAGGGCACTTTCATCCACACCGACGAGCGCTGCCGATAAGGCCAGGAAAAGCGGCTGAACCGCCACAGGCAGTGTCTTGGCGGTGGCTACAAGTGCCATTAGATCGACCATAGTTGCAAGGACCTGCAGTTGTCCGTCTCCAATGGCGAGTCCTGAAAGCTGTGAGGCCCATGATCTTAAATCAGCGGCTACAGAAGTCAGGTCTTCAATTTGAACTGTTTGCAACTCTATCATGAAAGCTTGTAAACTTCTGACGATCCCAACCACTTGATCAAAGTGGGGATCATTAGGGCCAACGGCTGCTAAGTAGCTTTCCGCGCTTAATAGGCCTGTGACCGCAAAACTCATGAATTGCTGGCCGAAAATAACTGGCAGGGCTTGATATATGGTTTGAATGGCTGCAGTAGATTGCGTATAGGCAGGAGCTGATATTTGTCTAGACCATGCTAAGAAGTCTGCAACAACTCCCAAGAATGTATCCAAATCAGTATAGGCAGGGTCCCTTTCTGAGAAAGGCAGGCTAGATTCATAGATATAGCGATCTCGCACATCGGGAGGTAAATACTCTACAAGACGATTGAAATCCTCGATCCAAGCCGTATCGCGCTCAACAAAAGGTTGCAACACCAAGGGCAGTCGTATTAGGGGCGCGAGGACGGGTTTTGTGGAATCACCTGTGTACTTCCAGGTCATCTGTCGCCCCATACTAGAAAAAGGAATGAGGTCAAAATCATTGCCTGAGACAATCCCTAAATTAATTTGCATGTTGAGGGTTGCAGCTGTGGTTTCTAGTTCATTAATAAAGCGTGTAGGAGGTCCTCCTAGGGATCCTCCTGTACCTGTGGATAGAAAATCTGCACCCATAACTACACCTACGCCTTTTTGACTTCCCCTTCTTTAGCAAGATGAAGAAGCATTAATGTGGCTCTTTCCTTTAACTTGGCATATTTAGGCTTGTCTGCAGCTTGTGCTATTGAAAACTCTAAACAATAAATAGCCACTTCGGGTTTATTCATTTTTATATAGCAATCGGCAGCGTGAAAGCAGGGCATGGGGTTATTTAGATCGATCTCACAAGCCACTAGATATGTATTGAGGGCTTCTTGATACTGCTTGAGCATATGATAACAAGAGGCAAGAGCAAACATATAATTAAAATTATTTTCATTAAGAAGCGAGAGCCAGGTGAAAATCACAGCCGCTTTTTTATAGTCTCCGGCATGATAGAGGCGATATCCATAGGCATAAAAATGATTCATCACTTCTTGCGAAACACCAATGGTTTCAGCGCTGGGAAATTTACCCTCATTAATCCACATTTTAAGTGCTTTGTTGCATAACTCTTTTTCTGTGGGTGAACTGATTTTATCTGTGACTTGATCGACCAATTCTTCAAATGATTTCATAACTTACCTTTGGTTAGTTTTACTAGTTAACTATGCCGGCGTTGCATTTTTCTCCCATATTGCTGCTTGTGATGCTCCAACGGTTCCAAGCCAAGTGGTGAGGCCTTGTAAAAGGACCTCAAGGTTTTTTAAAGTTTGTTTTAGGGCCTCAATAAGATCGGTTAGTTTCGCGTCTCCTGCTTCATATCTACTTTCTAATCTTTTTAAAGCTGCTCTAGCATAATCTGCCTCCTTCTGTATGTAAGAAGCATATGTATTAACTCCAGCAGCAGCGATACCTGTGACCTGGCTAGTGACATTCAATACTTGTGTTACTTTTCCAGCTGCTCGAGAGGATGCTTTTGCAGCTGCTTCTGCTCCTTGCTCAGCGGCGATCTTTGACACATTTGCAGCTGCGGATGCTGCTACAGAAAGAAGGGCTACAGCACCTCCGACAGCCGTTCCAACAATAGCTGCAGTGTTCTCACTTGCCCCACAAGCTAAAGCTAAATCGTTGACACAATTAGAGCTGTTGAAAAATTGAGAACCAACCATGATCAATGCGCTGGGTGGAGCCCCGCCACGAGCTGCCGCTGCTACTACTAGTATAGCGCCGACAACCTTCCCAGCGAAATCTAAGCCCTGCAGCACATGTGGGTCAGTAACGCCACACGCTTTGGCTGTTTCGGTAAGAGCCTTACTGACAATGCCAAACGACCATTGAGAAGCAGCGCCTTGCTGCATAAAGCCTTTGCCAAATTTTGCAGCCATATTGTTACACATATCTAATAACGAGGGCACGAGCATGGCAAAAAGTGCCGCGCCTACAACTGGCCCCAAGGTAAGTGCGGCCAAGGCTGTAGCAGCAATCGCTATCACCATTAAAAATGGAGTTACAATATCCATGACTGAGCCTAACACATCAGATTTTGCATCTTTTTGATTGATATTCGCCATTGCCTCTCTTTGTTCTTCCATACGTCTCGCTTGAAGATCTATTTTAAATTGCATCGTTTCAAACTGAGCCCGGCTGACATCTTTATGACCTGTAGCTTCACAGGCTTCCATTCTGTAGATATCTTCACTTAATGTGCACATCGCATCAGAGATCGCTTTTAAGACATTTATGAGAGCGGTTTTTTCAGGGGTATCTGGAAGAGCAGATAAAAATTTTTGAGCTGCTACCTGATAGTCACCTAATATCTTGTTTATGGTAGCAAGGTCATACACACCGGGAGAAGGCAAGATAGCTCCTGAAGGCTGCCAGGAGGTATCGAGATTATATTTTGAAATCATTGCTAATCTGGAATTATCTAATATCTTCTGCGCGATAGCAGCTAAGGCAGGTGAAATATGGCCATCGGAAACAGGATCTTTGCCCTCTGAGTACATCTGCATGGCTTGTTTGACAAGATCCACATCTGAGTTAGATAGATGATTATCGACCGTTGCCTTACTTAAAGCAGCATCGTTTTCGTAGCGATAATTAGACTCAATCATGGCCTTACGTATCGCAGGGTCACCCACTTTAGGCCATCCTGCGGGCATCTCTTTGCTCACATCATTGAGAAGTGAGTAGTAGAAATTAAGGAGCTGTTGATTGCGTTCGGTTTTAGGTAATGTATCGGCAAGAGAGGGATCGTAGTATAGGTTTTTAATGATTTGAGTTTCATCCGATGTTAGCCCTTGTTGATCGGCTAATATAAAAACCGCTTTGTCGAAGTTAGCCTCGCTTTGATCAGTAAGTGCATTGTCATAATCTGTGGTATCAGGCTTCCAGCCAGCAGGTGTAGTAAAGCCGGCTTGTTTCAGACCTGCTTGTATTAGATTTTGAAACTTAGGATCTTGAAGGATTGTTTTTGCCCAATCAGAAGCCCTTTCAGGATGATAGATGGCATCGCGAAGGTCCAAAATCTGCGCTTCTGTAAAAGCACCTTTACCATATTTGCTAATGGCAATGTTTACCGTTTCATCATAAGCTTTGCTAAACAATTGCCCATCCGCTTTTGGTGGCACCCAGTCAGCGGGGAGAGCTCCTTGCTCCTGGAATTGTTGTAAGGCTTGTCCTTTAGCTGCATCTAGCTTTGCCTTGATAGAGGGGTCCACTTCCGCATCTGGATTTAGGTATGCAAAGCGGATCAATCCTTTATCTGATTCTGAAATGTCATATCCAGCGATAATATTGTTTAAAAGAGTGGTATACACTTGATCTTGAACATCTGCTTCAATGGTCTCATTTGCCTCTAAGGAATATTGAGAAACTTGATGTAGAGCCGTATAAAATTTAGAGAGGAGGGGTGTGTTTGCGAATGCTGGGTATACATTCCCTACCGGAAAAAGATTGGATTCTTCTACAGTTTCAAAAGCAAAAACAGCTTTTCCCTGAATACGTGTTAATACTTCAGCCTCTTGGCCTATGAAATTGAATATTTGAGCCGCTCCGGCTCTGGAAGGATCTATATTATTGGTATCGGCCATTTATCCACCTATTTTTTACTTACGTCATGGATATGTAATTCTTTTTTAAGTTTATCAATGGTAAGCAAAGCTCTCTCTTTAAGAAGTTGATATTCAGGCTGCTCACCAGAGCGTTTAACGGCCATTTCAAGCATGAGAAGTGCGGAAGCAGGATTGCGCATTTCTATGTAGCAGTCAGAGGCATGGAAATAGGGAATAGGCGTATTGGGGTCTAGAAATGTCAGAATCATGTACGTTTGAATGGCATTCTTGTAATCTTTCATCATGTGAAAGCAGGCAGCAAGTCCTAGTCCAAATTTCGGTTCGGCGGGGTCTAAAAAAACCAATAAACGAAAAATATAGGAGGCGTCTTCATACTTTCCGGTATTGTACAGCCGATAAGCTTGTCCATAGGTAGCTTCAATGCGTTCGTCGCTAAATCCAAGAGCTGCCTTTGGCATTTTTCCTGTCTTTAGAAAGCCTGTTACTAAATCACCAAACTCTTCAGGTGTGATGCCTGATTTCAAATCCTTACCAACTTGCTTTGCAGCATTGACAACTTGCTTTGCCTCTCCATCCATAGTGACCTCAAAAGTTATACGTTTTGCACATCTTAGCTACGGTTAACAGCACTCAAAAGCGTAGTCAGTTCTTGAATGATAGCGGTTGCCATATTCGCTTGCTGGCTCACAGCATCATTACTCTGGTTAATATTTGATTGTAATGCTTTTGCATCGTCCCCTACGAGGGATTGGAAGCTCTGTAATTTTTCTTTAAAAGTGGTGTTGATCGTGTCGTTTAAGGTGGCCCTTACAGTACCCACAGCATTTTGATCAAATGACTTATTCGTCGACAAGGGTGTGCCATCACTTGACAAGAATACGTGAAGTTGACCGATCACATTGGTGTATGCATTCTGCCACTTCGAAAGGGTAACCAAGCGATTTGACTGTACGGCTGCAATGTCCTGCAATGACCCAATTAGGGCTGTAATGAGTAGGAAAATTTTGTCCAAAACAAGAGTACGACCAAAGTCACCCGATACTAGAGAGGATTGATCTAGCAATGTTCCTACGCCAGTAGATTGAGCAAACTCCTCTTGAATTTGAGATGTCCACTCTGCGAAAGCTTGGCTAGGATTAAAGAAACCATCTTCCTTTACTTCCTGAGTGTAAAACTGATTGAAACGAGTAGCAAAATCCCCATTGGGAAAGTACATCTTATAAATCGTTTGATAGCGGGGAAGCAGACTCTGCTGCGTTCCGGCAGCCGATAGTGTGGTGCCTTCCTGAATTCCCGCTGTAATCAACAATTGGGCGGAAGCAGCAGCAAAAAAGGCTGTCGCACTGGTTCCAACAGCGCCTGTTGATGTATAGGGGTATGTAGAGAGAAATTGGCCAAACCACGCTTTCATCTGAGTGGTAAGGTCAGCGGTCGTGGGAGTAGGTGAAATCACCGACCAGTCCCCCGTAGAAGGATCGGAACCACTGCTTGTCCAGAGTTCATAATCGGATAATAGGCCAGTAGCTATAGTAGCAGAGGCCCCTGATGCCATCGTCCCGCCATTACTTGTTACAAATGAGCTGAAGGCTGACACAAAGCCATCAAAAGTGGATGGCAGAGGTTTAGTATTGGAGTTGAAAGAAGCGAAGAAATTATTGATTAGGGTGGTTTGCGCAGTAGAATCCGTTGGGGTCGCTATCGCAGACGATAGCGCTGCAATCGTTGTGCCCCATTGAGTAGTTGCATTGGACTGAAGTTTTATTGGGACGGAAACTAAATTTTGGATATAACTTAAATTATTTGTAAGTATATCATCGTTGGTTGAAGACATAAGTCCCTCCATTTACACGCAGTCTCAAAACTCTCAATTAACGAGAAATATTTTGTGCAATGTGTTGTAAGAACTGCGTAATTTGCTGTAATACTGCCGAAGCTGCCTTATAGTATTCTTCGAATACGAACAGGAAGCGTCGAACTGTCTCTTGCTGCGTGGTATTTAAAGATTGCCCCGCAGTAATTGCAAAAGTCAAGTTCTGCTGAATTTGACCCGATGTATTTGTAGTTCCAGCGGCAAAGGTTTGTGCATAGTTATCCAAGAGCCAATTGCTAAGCCCTGCAATGGCACTAGCTATAGGAGTTGAGGAGGTGACAGGCGCCCCGGACTTCGTTACAAATACCGTATTAAGATCATTGAGTACCGTTTTTAATTTTGCTAAAAGAGAACTAGGATCTACTGCTCCATTGATTAAAGGCGTAATTGCACTCAATTTTGGAACTTGCGCAGACAAGGTCATTCTCACGGTCACTAATCGTTGCATGAAATTCACTGAATCGCTTGGCTTAGTTCGATCCACAATATATTCTTTAAGCCCACTGGCATAAGTTAACCATGAAGATCCCAAGGTTCCCAAATTTGCTGAAATCGTAGTATGGTTATCAGCAAAAACTGGCAATCTAAAAAAGCCTGTCGTAATACCAGTGGCTAATTGCCAAGCTAGGTTAACAGTACTTAATGCAGCTGAAGTAGTGGATGTATTGATGTTTGGGATACCAATTGCAGTGCTAGATAATTGGACTTGAGTGCCTTTTAACTTGTTAAGAGAGCTTAGGATGGTCGATAATGCATAGTTTGGATCAGCAAGAAATGTAGCACTAGGATTACCTGTGGAGAAATAGGAGAGCCCTGGGCTAATCGCAGACACGGGAAATCCTTGACCATCTGTTCTTATAAAAGCAGGAGTTACAGATGTGGAATTCATACCTGTAGCCGTTTTAAAGTCGGCGGTGTAATCAGCCTTAGGTACAAATGTAATTACGTCAGGTGTTGTATACAATGTAGAAGGCCCCAACGAATAACCTGTTCCAATGGTAGTACTTGTTTGAGTACCATCTGGATTATAAGTTACAGAGAAAACATCATAAAGAGGGTTTCCATTGGAATCCGTTCCATTTTTGACGCCAATCGTTGCATTAGGGACACCGAAACTTGTGCTTGCTGCTTGATCTAGCGCTACATTCGAGATAAAAGATTGATAGTTACTAAGCATGGAAGGAGTGACTATAGTCATATTCGCCTGAAGACCAGATACAACTTGATAATTATTGAGCACTGAAGGATCAGCGCTGATACCAGGGATTCCTACGCCCGCAGGCGCAATAGGATGGAAGAAATCACTAGCCGTAGAAACATAAGCGCTTTGGAATGCCGAGGGTGTTGTGCCCGTAGGCATTGGAAAAGTCCCAGTACTTGGAATCTTAATTTGATTGTGAAGCTCTTGCAGCGTTGTGAGATTGTTTACTGTCGTCTGAGTGGCTGTTAAGGCATTCTCCAAATTGTCCAGCTGATCTCCTAGCAAAGTATTTCCCGTTTGCACAAATTCCAGTTCGACTATTGTTTGCAGAGAACGGTTAGAAGCAACCGCCGTTGAAGCAAATGTAAAAAGAGATTGCAGAACTAAGGAAGTTGCACTCAACTGTTGCAATGCATTCGCTTGATCTTGTGTCATTTTGACAGGATCTGTGCCATTGGGTGGAATAGTGACCCCTAAAGATTGCAGCGTCGTAAATAGAGCTCCAAGCTGATTGGTCATGTCGGAGGTCATGTAGGCGACTGTTGGCTGCCCATTGATTGACCCCTGCACCCCATTTACAAGGAGATTGCGCAAAATTTGTACATATCCCGCAATTTTATCTGCATCGGATTGTTGAAGCATTGGAGGGGGTTGTGGAGGAGGAGTGCCTGTGCCTTGCAAGATAGTTTGTATGCCGCCAACTGCTCCTTGATAAAGCGATGCAATATCAGAAACAGTGTAGTCAGTAATCTGTGCATAACCTGGTATTGACCCCACAGTTACTGGGTTTGTGCTCAACGGCACTGATGTATATGTCATAATTTTTCCTCACTGAAAAATGGTTGACATGAAAATTATCTTATATAATTCTCTACCCTTAGTATAACAAATAAATATTTAATTTTAAACTATAATTAACTACTCTCTCGGGGGAGAGATTAATAAAAATATATTGCTTGCAATTATTGAAAGGGAAATTTTATGTTAATTTTATGGGAAAAATCAGTTCTCTTATCTCCTCTACAGTAGGGAAATATTTATTAGATCGCCTGCAGCAACATGGTGTACAGCATATCTTCGGCCTCCCCGGGGACTATGTCTTGCGCCTTGATAAAATGATAGAAGAAGAGCCTTCTTTTCAATTTATCAATGCCACCCGAGAAAATACCGCAGGCTATATGGCAGATGCCTATGCACGCATACGGGGATTAGGAGCCGTTTGCATCACATATGGCGTAGGAATAAACATTACCAATGCCATTTCCCAGGCATATGTAGAAAGCTCCCCTGTAGTCCTTATTTCCGGGGCTCCCGCTACTGGCGAGAGCCGAAATTCTCCCTATTTGCACCACCTTATCCCTGATACCACCCAATTAGAAATTTTTAAGCATATTACCGTCGATCAAGCCATTTTATCTGATCCCGAAACAGCTCAGCAGGAAATAGATAGGGTTTTAGAATCCTGTTTGAGGTATAAGAAACCTGTTTATTTAGAACTACCCCGAAACATCATAGCAGCAGAAATTAGCCCTACACCTTCAAAATTATTAACGGAAAGCAGCTGCGACCCTAAGAAACTAGCGAGAGCCCTACAGCGCGTTCGGACATTGCTGCAACACTCAAAAAGACCCATATTATGGATAGGTCATGAGGTGCAAAGATTTGGGCTAGCTTCCCGCTTAATTGATTTTGCAGAACAGCATCGCATACCAATCGCAACCACACTACTCGGGAAAACCATCGTTAATGAGCACCATCCTCTTTTCATAGGCGTTTATCAGGGCAAAATAAGCCGACCGGAAGTGTCCCAATTTGTTGAGAATAGCGACTGTTTTCTTGTGATAGGGGCCATTTTGAGTGATATGGATACCGGAATGTTCACAGCGCAGATCAAGGACGACAAATCTGTCCTAGCAAATGCCGACAGACTTATTATTGCAGGTGAAGAATATAGCGAAATCCCCCTGACAAGCTTTCTGGAAGCCCTTTCTGAGCTTTCGATGCAAAAATTTGAAGAACCAAAATTTCCTAAAAAGCGTTCCGAATCCTTTTCTGCCAATCGCAAGCCCATAACTGTGGGGCGAATGTTCGAGTGCTTGCAAACTTATTTAAAGCCCGAGCACATGGTCGTGGCGGATATCGGAGATGCCTTATTCGGCAGCGTCGATTTGATGCTCAGCCAAAACTCCTTTCTGGCTTGCTCATACTTTGGAAGCCTTGGCTTTGCAGTACCGGGAGCCATAGGCGCCCAAATTGCTTCTCCTAAAAGACGTATCATCGCGATTGTGGGCGATGGGGCTTTTCAAATGACCGGTACAGAGCTTTCTACAGCAGTCAGATACCATCTCGATCCTGTTATCATTCTTTTGAACAATCGCGGTTATGGCACCGAAAGACCCCTTTTGGAAGGCCATTACAACGATATTGTCAATTGGAACTATACCGAGCTCCCAAAGCTTCTAGGAGGCGGCAATAGCATCCGCGTGTCCACCGAAGAAGAGTTTGCAAAAGTCATCAAACCAACACTTGAGAAGCGCGGCTCATTTACATTGATTGAAGTAGAAATTGGCAAACAAGATTTCTCACCGACTATGCAGCGCTTCATAAAAGTCGCAACTAAGAAAATTAGGGACTAATTGGGGCCTTTGAAAGGACATTAGGGACAGACCTTTTGGGGTAGTGCAATGGCCAAAAGGCTCCAACCTGTCCCTAAGGTCCTTAAGGTCCCTGGTGTCCCTAATGTCCCTTTGGCGGTAGTGCAAAGGCCCCCAATAGTCCCTATTGTCCCTAATGCCCCTTTATATCAACTCTACAGCAACAGAATCGTAAAATAGCATGCCTTTCTGAGTAAGTCTGAGGCGCTGTCTATCTTGTTGAAGTAGTCCTTCTTCGATTAATTTATCGATTTTTACACGGTCTACAGAAAACTTCGATAAATCTACCCCTTCACATAGCCTAAGACCTATAACCAGTAGTTCCTTCTCCAAGTCTTCTTTAGAGAGGCTTTCTTCGAAATCTATAGGAGATTCACCTAATTCAAGAGCTTTGTAATAACGGTTTAAATTAGCCACATTCCTAAAGCGCTTGCCCTCCCAAAAACTAAACGCTGAAGGCCCTAATCCCCAAAATGGCCGCCCTGTCCAATATCCACTATTGTGCTGAGAACGTTTGGCTTTTCGGGAAAAAGCTGAAATTTCATATTGCTCAAAACCTAAATTCCTAGCCTCTAGGTACATTTTAAGGCTTTCTTCAGCCTTTGGAACCCTTTCTTGCAGTGTCTTGCGATACTTAAAAAAAACGGTGTGGGGTTCAATAGTAAGATTATAGAGTGAAAAGTGCGTAATAGGCAGGCTTTGAACAATGCGTAGAGTGTTTTTCCAACTTTCCAAAGTCTGATCGGGGATGTCATACATTAAATCAATCGAGATGTTTTCTAATCCTGCTTTAGATAGATCAGAAATGGCCTGTAGCGCTATTTCAGCAGCATGTCTGCGATCCAAGATCTGCAAGAGCTGACTATCTAATGATTGCACACCAAGGCTGACTCTATTAACTCCTATGGATCTATAATCCTCGAAAAGTGCCTTTGAGACATTTTCTGGATTGGCTTCCAGAGTAATTTCAATATCAGACGGAGGTTGAATCCATTTCAATATGGTCTCGATAGCTTTTGGACCTAATAAAGAAGGCGTACCCCCCGCCAAAATATATTGAAAGGAGGTTTTTATCTTTAAAGTTGTGCGAAACCTGCTTCCATTCCCATTGTAAGGCTTGTAGATAACGCCTCTTGAAAATCTCTTTATCGGGAATTACATAAAAATGGCAGTACGCGCACTTATGAGTACAAAATGGAACATGAAAGTAAAGACTGTAAAAATCACCATTCGTCAGCATCGGGGTCTATAATACCACCACGACGCCATCGATTGCGATCACTAAATGGAGATTCTTCCTCTTCAGGCTCTGGAGCAGCTTCTTCTCCCTCTCCTTCTACGCGTTCTTCAGCAGCCGTTGTTTCACCCTCTGTAGGCCCTTCTGCCTCCAGATCAAAACCACTGTCACCGAGCCCTGCACCCGTTTCACCCACATCAATATCAGGCACAGTTGGCATCTCAGTATATCCTGGGCGCGCCGATGGCCGCTTTGGTGTGATGTATTCTTCTCCTTCGCCACTCTCCTTTAGAAATTGAAGACGTTCTTTCTCTTCTTCAATTTTTCCTTGAATCACACGAATTTCTTCTTTGTGCTTTACAATGTCTTTTTTCGGGACGAGACCGAGCTTTAGCCAATGCTCCAGGTCATGAAGTTCTGCTTCTAATTTTTTTAAACGTTCACTTTTAAAATGTTTCATTGACAACCCTAAAGATTAAAAAGTCTAAGTTCCAGTATTCCTACTACATTTCTTTCTTTACATGCAAGTATTTTGATCGATCCGGTGTGTATGGGGGTCAGGCCTGCAATTCTGCAATTCCGTGATGATCAGAGAATCCATCGGGCGAGACAGGAATTGCAGGCCTGACCCCCATGCCTTTAATCCTGACTCCCATACTTAATCACACCGGATCGATAAGTTGAAAAACCTAAGAACAACAAATCTCCCAAAACAAAAGAGTAGTAGATCCATTCTCCTCCACTACCAAAGCCGTAGCTGTGCAGGCCAGTCCCTAAAATATAATTCACTCCATACCATGTGAAAGTAATCGATAAGAAACTCAAGCAACTCCCTAACGCGAGCAAAGTATCCCCAATGTAACGAAACTGATAGGCATGAATCCCTATTAGATATAGGCAGATGGAGATGAATGCCCAAGACTCTTTAGGATCCCAATCCCAAAATCTACCCCAGCTTTCCGCAGCCCAAATACCCCCTAAAATGGTTCCACATACTAGTAGAAAGGTCCCAAGATACATTGTTTGTAGAATGGTGCGGTTGAGAACACTATTCTTTGATTTAGAAAAAAGATAAAAGTGCCCTAGAATAGCTGAGAGGGCAAAAACTCCATAACTGCTAACGACCATTAATACATGGACGATTAACCAATAACGCGAATCTAATACAGGCTGAACATTGTCCAAGCTATGGCTCAAACCAGTGATTGAAAGAAGGAGTAAAAGGCAGAATGCCACCATACTAGAAGCTAATAAGATAATCTTTTGCTTGAAGATTTGATAAAGCACAAGACTTACGAGAACTGTGATCCAGGGGACAAAGGCAATCGTTTCAAACATATTAGAAACAGGCGGTCTATCTAAAATATAACAGCGAAGAGCCAGGAAGAATGTATGCAGGAGAAAAGCTGCAACGAATGAAAACCGCCCGACTTTCATCCACAAAGGGGTTTTGAGAGCAAGTGTTAGAAGTGAAATTCCGTAAGCAACCAAGAGAATGAATGAAATAGGATACTTGAAATAAAAGGTTTCTGCTTCTAATTGCCATATAGAAGGGTATTTCACTATTTTTTCATATGTTTCTCTCTGGGTGTTTCCTGATAATGTTTCTGCATATGCTTTTTGGAGGGCTTCACTGAGAGACGGAATCTTCTGAGTTAAATATGCTTGCCGGATTTTAGAAAAAGCCTCATCGCTGTAAGGAGTAAAGTTCCGAGTCTGATCATTTAAGGTAGCCAGTGGAAGCCAGTCCTCACTATATCCTGAAGGCAATACTAATAGATCGGGATCGTTCCATAGTTTTCCGGTCAGTTTTTCATAAGCGAAAGCTGAATGTATTTTTCCGCGATATAAAACCGGAAAGCTATCTGAAGTAGCAAAAAGAGAAACGGTGTTTAAAAGAATCAAAAAAATAAACAATCTCATACTCGATTCCTTTTCTGTAAAATCTCAGCGATTCTTCGCGCCGCATAAGTAAAAATAAAGTCCGCACCAGCACGCTTTATAGAAAGCAAGCTCTCTTCAAAAACACGATCTGCATCTAACCAGCCATTTGCTGCAGCTGCCATGACCATGGCATACTCGCCACTTACATGATAAGCACCTAGGGGCAATTGAGTGATTTGCCGTGCTTTCGACACAATATCTAAATAGGCTAAAGCGGGTTTGATTAGCAACATATCGGCACCTTCCTGTTCATCCAGGTAAATTTCACGCAGAGCCTCACGGCTATTGGCCGGGTCCATTTGATAACTCCGCTTATCCCCAAATTTTAAAGATGACCCGAGAGCCTCCCTAAAGGGCCCATAAAAGGCCGAAGCGTATTTTGCAGCATAAGCCAAGATGCTTACATCGTGATGACCCTCTTTATCTAATGCTTGCCGTATATGAGCCACGCGCCCATCCATCATATCGCTTGGAGCTACAATGTCAGCCCCTGCCTCGGCTGCAAGACATGCCATGCGCCCCAATTGAAATACCGTTGTATCATTTAAAATATAACCTTCTGGACCTACAAGGCCGTCATGACCATGTGAAGTAAAGGGATCTAAAGCAATATCTACAATGATGCAAAGTTCAGGAATATGCTTCTTCAAAGCCTTTACACACCTATGTACAAGGCTTTCCGGATTTATTGACTCAGAGCCATATCGATCTTTCTGCTCAGATGAAATCGAGGGAAACAAGGCGATTGCTTTAATGCCTAGGCTATAAAGCCCACTTGCCTCAAGAAGAACCTGATCAATGGATAGCCTCAAAATACCCGGCAGACTCTCTATCGGCTGCCTTTGACGTTGACCTTCCACAATGAATAAGGGGGCAACTAGAGATTGAGCTGCGAGATGAGTTTCTTGTATCAGTGCCCGGATGGCACCCATTTTCCTATTACGACGAGGTCGTTGAGCCATAAAAGGTAGATCGACTATTTCTTCTTGTTGGATAGCAAATTCAAGCATAAAAAAACCTTTTCGTAAAGGTTCTCATATCAGGAGGTAATTGTAAAAGTCCTTTCGTTAACGATCCCAAAAAGCTTTTACCCTCAAAGTCTTGCAAAAAATTTCACCACATGGTCCACATGGTGGATATTTATTTCTCGGGAATTGCTGAACAAATTGATCATCTCTGTTTAGCCTTCTTTGGGGAAAAAATGTTTTTTAATCATATGAGCTAGATTTTCAGCAACTTTTTCAGCCCCTTCTAACTCTTGTGTGAGAGTAAAAATGCCTAAGTTTCCGATAATATGTATTATTTTTTTGTCTGTTGTCGTGCAGGCAAAAGGTGTATCTTCATCTTCAGAAGCTGGAATGAAATGGGGTATTCCATTATTATCTGTTAGGGGATGAAAGGCGGCCAAATCACCCCCAGAAAAAGCATGCTGGTAAAATACAAGAAAAGTAGGGCCTGTCTTAAATTGTTCCCGATTATTTTGCAGATTCTTATTCATACTCTCAATTTCCTGAATAGTCTTCCTCTGTCGGTTTCTAGCAGTTTCTAAGGTAGCTTTCCACACCACACGTCCATGTACAACACTGAATGTAACCTCGACAATTGTGTGTGAATTTTCATTTATGACTACTCCCTGTTTGCTGAGAAGATCACAGAATTTATCCTGAAATGTCTGACAATAATCATCAGATGTAAATTTTAGCTTTATAGAGCAATCACGAGCTGTTACGGCAGAGGTTATTGGGCTTGGTGCATCGGGTTTCGGGAGCTTCTTCCAACTGCGACATATTTTCGATGCCACATAGGTAATGAGTGCCAATGCCGCCAGCGCTACAGTTGTAACAAAGTACGCGATATGTTTTTCTTTAAAACCCCAATTGATAAGGGTTTGAGTATTAGAAATGTTTTCTAATCTAATCATAAAGAATAAATCCTATTGATAAAGGTTTGAGTATTAGAGGTGTTTTCTAATCTAATCATAAAGAATAATTATAGGATCTCAATGAATTTATGTAAATAGATATCTTAGATTGAATCATATTCTTTATTATGCTTATTCCCTATTCATTTTTTATAAAATTCTTGCATTCTTGCTTTTATCGCTTGGCTATTTGTGAAGGCCTCTTGGCAATTGGGCAAACTATTCAGAAATAGGCGACCATATCCTTTATTCAAAATACGACCATCTAAGCATATGACACAACCGCGATCTGTTTTATTGCGAATCAAACGCCCGAAGCCCTGCTTAAATTTCACAATAGCCATTGGCAACATATAATCCATAAAGGGATCTCCGCCCTTAGCTGATATGCGCTCAGACCGTCCCTGGATAATGGGCTCTGAGGGAACTTTAAAAGGCAGTTTAGCGATAATTACACACCTCAATGCATCACCGACAACATCCACACCTTCCCAAAATGAATCGGTCCCAAACAATATTGAACGATCTGTTGTACGAAAATCTTCAATCAATTTTTTGCGGCTACTATCTCCTTGCTTCAACAAATTAAATCTCTCTGCATGTAGTTGTGGAGCCACCTGATCATAGCAATTTTTCAACATTTGATAAGAGGTAAACAAAATAAAAGCGTTGCCGCGGCTAATGCGTACAAGTTCTATAATTCTCTTAGAAGCCATTTCCTCATATTTTTGATGATTAGGTTGAGGAAGATCGTTTGGAATGGCCAGTAGAGCCTGTTTTTGGTAATTAAAAGGAGAGTCATAGATGTGTTCCTGTATGGTTCTCCCGCATTTGTCAGGCATCAGACCTAATCTATTTCGAATAAATTCAAACGATCGGTTTGTAGTCAGTGTAGCACTGCAAAGCACAATGGTGGGGAATTTGCTAAACACCACGTCGACAAAGCGCTGAGAAAGGTCTAATTCAGCCTCAACAAGTTCGACATTATGATTCTTGAGCATTTCAATCCAGCGCACACTATCAATTGAAACCTCTTTTAGAAGCACGCCTAGAAAGGAAGAAATGTCACTGAGGCGGAGCAAA
>Ga0207151_1068_pt2 | contig 16463 bp, 16 predicted proteins | sample Alteio_BWMinHeat_29_FD_153523 | JGI IMG/M metagenome (GOLD analysis project Ga0207151, IMG submission 153523) | Enriched cells from forest soil in Barre Woods Harvard Forest LTER site, Petersham, Massachusetts, United States -... | ecosystem: Environmental > Terrestrial > Soil > Temperate forest >... | reverse complement strand
CCATTCTCCTTCGGCTTGGACTTACTTCTCTGACACCTGCTTTAGCACCGATAACCAGAGGTCATGACCCCTATGCATAGCGTTAGGGTCCTTCTTGCGGAACTCCGCTGCTCCCGGTCCTCTCACGACCTCTTCGGTGACGACACGACAACCCTCAGGTTCTTTGAGCAAAAGAAAAGTATGGTAGGCATCCATACCTGTTCCTTGACCGAACCACCCGATACGCGAACCCGGCGCAAACTCATGTACTCGGCTCTCAATGTGCACGCCAAACGTATCCCATGAGAATTGTGTGTTCTGATGGAGCCTGCCGTCCGGGCTGTTCAGCAGTTTCACATTCCGTGAATTCGGATACCATTCAGGCCAAGTCTGCGCCTGAACGAGATGCTGCCAGACATTCGAGCAGGATGCATGAATCAGCAACTGGTTATGAGCGAATAGGTCCGCGTCCGCCGGCGTGTGTCCAGCCGGCCAATGGATCTCGGAAGACCGTAACGGCCAATCGGGATTGTTGACCTGCGAAGTCTGTCCGAATGCGGTCCCCCTCATCATGCCGGCAATTAGGACACCCATGACCAGCCATGCCTGTGCCAGTGTTGCGATTCGCATATTAGAACGCATAATCCTCTCCTCATTTGTGTTGGTATTGCCGCGACGCTAAACCAGGACTGTACCGCCATCGAGCACAACGGTCTGACCGGTGCCGAACCCCTCCTGCATCAGAAACAGATAGGCTTGTGCAATGTCATGAGCTTCGCCGACTCGTCCCACAGGCAGACGCTTGCCCACGCTTTCAAAGAGCTGCTCCCTTTCTTCTGAGCTCATGTTCTGCCACAGGTTCGTCCGGACGACTCCAGGGGATACGGCGTTAACCCGGATCGGCGCCAGTTCAATCGCCAGGGCACGTGTTAAAGCTTCGATAGTTCCGCAGACGCTTGCAGCAATGACCCATCCACTGTGCGGGCGCCGGCCAGCGACTCCCGTCGTGAGGACGATAGAGCCGCCCTGTCGAATTTGTGGACTCCCGTATTTGACCGTGGCAAGTGCAGACCAATAACGCAGTTCAAATGCGCGTCTTGCCTGCTTGAGATCTGTCTTAGCAAGCTCGTTCAATTGCAGGCTGTCACCTGCAGTGAAAACTAGGTGATCAAAGCCGCCAAGGTTCGTGAAAAAGCTTTCCACAGCCTTTTCGTCGGAGACGTCAACCGCCTGTCCCCGTGCTTCTCCTCCGATAGATTTAATGGCTTCATGAACTCGTTCTGCGCTGCTGGAGACGATCACAACGTCGGCTCCCTGCGATGCCGCCTCTTCGGCGACGGCCAAGCCGATCCCCGACGACCCACCTACGATCACCACCCGCGTATTCTCGAAACCGTTTTCTCGTGGCATTGAATTCTCCGTCTGTGCAGTTCTGTTGACTTACACACCTACAGATGCGCAGACACACGCATGCGAGTCATGCATAATAAGCATTATGTCTATGCGTCTAGAGAAATTGCGTCAGGCTGATTTGAATCTCCTGGTTACGTTCGCTGCGATTGCCGAGGAGAAAAGCATCACCGCAGCCGCATCCCGCCTGTTCCTCAGCCAGCCCGCCGTGAGCCGGGCCCTGCAGCGGGCACGCGCGATGCTTCAGGATGACCTTCTGGTTCGGTCGCCACAGGGCTTCGAACTGACTATGCGAGGTCGAAAGATTCTCGACGAGCTGGAGGGACTACTACCTAGGATGGAGAATCTCGTTGCGCCGGCTCTGTTTGATCCCCTGCGAGAAAAAAGCCATTTCCGCATCTCAGGCCCGGATAATGTTTGTACAGTGGTGCTCCCGCGCTTGTGCCGCCAATATGCGAACGGGCGCTATCAAGTGCAATTTGAATTTCTTCCATGGCAGAGTGGCATCACGGAGCTAGTCGAACACGGGCAGCTCGATCTTGTTCTCCGCAATGATGAGGGGCTCCTGCCATCGCACTTCCAGTTGGAAAGGCTCTACAAAGAAGATTGGATTTGCGCTGTGGCGCGGGAAAGCCACATTGGCGACCGGCTGATGCTTAAGCAATACCTGGCCGCGAGCCACATCGTGGTTTCCCCCTATGAAGGCGTGCAAACAATTCCAGACAAGCAACTGGCCGCTCTCGGTGCAAAACGTAGCTCTTGTATTCGGGTGCCTTACTTCGGCGTCGCCCTGCAATGCCTTCCCGGCACGGAACTGGTCCTTACGCTAACTGGCGGCATGACATCAGTCATCAAACACGACCGCAGGTTGCGGCTAGTGAAGGCGCCACAAGAATTGCACGCGTTTCATTTTCTCATGGCCTGGCATCCGAGGCTCAACTCCGACCCGCGTCATGTATGGCTTCGTGGTGCGATGCGATCAACAGCCGGGGCTCTGGATGGGTAAGCGTACTAGGAAAAAATGTCAGTCTTATTGATTTTCCGAATTTCGGACGGCTCCAACAAGAAAGGTAATGAGAAGTCGGCATCTCGTCAGGAAAACAACCACTGAAGAGATGCGCGTGTGTGAGGACTCATCTCGCCCAGTTCCGAAAAGACGAGAGCGCGCCTATCACAGTCATCGAGCTTTCACCACCTATGCCGTTTCATCTTGGGAAAGCTGAAGCGCTCGACGAGCGTCCTCACGCGCTCTTTCTGACGGCTGGGCGGAAACCGCTTGGTTCTTGATAGCTCGGCGATACCATGGAGGCTCGCCCAAAACAGTTCCGATAGAACTTGTCCCTGGCGAATTAATACGACGGCAGTTTCAACGCAATGTAACGCAGTGTTACATTGCTATCGCCTGACTCGCGAGCCCAGTTTCATGTTCTTGAATGTCATTGAATGTCATTGATTTCAAAGGTGTTCGCGCCGCATAAGATTTTTTAGAAGGGACAATACTGATAGCATGGATTACAGCGTAGGCTCTATCGTCCGCGTCCGCCTTTATTCCGGCCACATCGTGGACGCAAACATCACAGCCATCAAATCTCACCGCGCAGGCCGAAAGATTCACATCGCCTACGGCAACGTGACCGCCGTCATAAACCCGGCGCAGATTATCGAAGTTCAAATGCTGCCCAAAGACGGAGCAAAAAGGCTCTCGACATCACAAGTTTTGCGGGAAATCGCCGAAGATTATCGGCGTTTAGCCGCCGAAGCCCATGGCAACACCGGTGATCTACGTACGAAAAACTACCATTGGCTGATCAAGCTGGCGGATAAGATCGCGGCGAAGCGTACGGCGGTCGTGAGAGATTGACGTTGCGGTGGGGCCGAACGGAGTCTTTCGAAATCCTCGGTCAGGGCAGTTCCTTTGCTGTTCCTGTTTCCTCCGTGGTTTCGCGCCATGAGTGGCCCTGCGAGCACAAATGGGCAAATTTTGGAGCATCCACGATCTTTTTTTGGCCTGTGGCTCGCCAATACGCCGTACACCCACAAAATAAATGCTTGGCGCAAGGCACGATTCGGAGTTTTCCGATAGGATTCTTGCATGAACGTCTCGCACCGGCACCTCCTCGGGTGGATGGTCAGCGTTTTTCGTTCCCGGGAGAACCTCATCATTGAAAACCTCGCTCTTCGTCAGCAATTGCTGGCTCTGCACGCGCAACGACCTCGCCGTCGATTGACGGCCCCGTACAAGCTGTTCTGGGTTGCGCTGAGAACGTGCTGGTCCGGCTGGAGGAAGCCTCTCGTATTGGTCACTCTTAGAGCCGTCGTGAACTGGCATCGTGCGGGGTTTCGCTTGTATTGGGCTTGGGTCTCAAGATTCAGACGAGTCGAAGGGCGGAAGCGTATCAGCAGGGAGGTTCGCGTCTTCTTCCGCATGGTTGCCGAGAATCCGACTTGGGGGGCTCCGCGCATTCACGGCGAACTGCTCAAGCTGGGTTTCGATGTCTCGGGAGGAGTGTCTCACGATGGATCCAGCGAACTCCCGGAGATCCAGATCCTGTGAAGCGATGGCTAACGTTCCTCAGAAACCATAGCGAGGCCATTGCCGCGATGGACTTCTTCACCGTCCCAACGCTCACGTTCGGTGTTTTGTATTGCTTTTTCGTCATCGGCCACGACCGGCGTAAGATCCTGCATTTCAATGTGACGCGGAATCCCATGCCCTTTGGGTTGTGCAGCAACTGCGAGAAGCTTGGCCCTACAAACAGCCGCACAGATTCTTGCTATTCGACCGCGACACAAACTTTGGCGCCGAGGTGGTCTCGGCTGTAAGGGACATGGGAAGCGAGCCAACTCGCACGGCCTTTCGCAGTCCCTGGCAGAACGGCGTTGCTGAGCGCTGGGTGGGAAGTTGCCGACGCGACTTGCTGAACCACGTGATCATCCTGAATGAGCGGCATCTCAAACGGCTAATGTCTTCCTACGTTCTTTACTACCACGAAGACCGGACGCATCTTGGACTCGCGAAGGACACGCCAGCAGGTCGGCCTACGGCAATTCGGCCTGAGCGTGCAAGCAAGATTCAATCCTTTCCGAGACTCGGTGGGCTGCACCATCGTTATGCGGTGGCAGCGTAGTCAGGAACCATTCTTCTGGAGACCAAAGTCTCTCTTGTAACCCATCTGCGGCGTGGCTCATGTTTTCTGCTAGCACGGTTCGCCGATCGACAAATTAGCCTACGATCTCAAATCGAAGGCTCCTGCCGAACAGCAAGAAGTCCTTTTTCATGTCTGGAGCAACGATTTGGCGAACTACACGTGGATTTGGGCGCCAAGACGTCAGCGAAAAAAGCGGGTTAGCCACGTTCGGCAAAAAAGGCTGGCCCACGGCGAAAATGGCGGAACTAGCAGCCGTAGACTTCTTTCGCTTTGCCGCGGGTCTGGCCGCCGATAACGCCATCTACTTTGATTTTATAGAACCCCTGAAACCCTTTGACACCGCGTTGCGTGCGCGGACCGTCGTGATTGTCGATGTCTCCCACATCCCAGCCAAGATTGGTCAACCGGGCTTGCATGCCGTCCATGCGCGCCAAGGGAGTCAGCGTCCCGATGCGGAGAGTAACTCTGGCGCCGTTGATTGTGAGCGTCGCTTCCGTGGCGTCCTGCGGAAGGTTCGCTTCGATCGTATCGCCATCGGCGCTCAGGGTGCCGCCCTGGGCGGATGAACCGACGGCGAGGCTATAGTTGATGGGGCCGAAGGATTTTACGTAGCGCGTGATGCGCGTGAAGCGGATGACCATCTTGTTCTTCGGCCCGGAGACGACCAGTTTGTGCGATCTGGTGGTCGGCGTAGGTTCACCCTTGACGTCGACAGGCGGAATCCAGATGGTATCGCCGGGCACCAGGAGATTCGGGTCGCGCCTGGAGCGCAGACCAGAATTGCGTGCGTGGTTCCAGATGGTTTTCCACGAACGGTGGCCCGCGGCAGCGGCAATGCTGCCAATCCATTCCCCCTCGACGACTCTGTGATTCGGCATGTTGGCCTCAAAGAAGAAGCTTGCCGCTGATCGACCAATAGAGGGATTTTTCCTTGCCGTTGATCATTTCCGATTCGGCGGAGGCGGAACTCCACCATGGCTGGCCGGCGACCCAGGATTGCGTCGAGTGAACGGTCTGCGCCAGGCCCGCCGTGCGCTCCTCGCGCCATGCCATGGAGATGCGGAGCTGCGTTTCTCCTTCAAACTCGACTTCTTCGCGCACGCGATGCCGGTCCGCCAGAAAGGCGCGCGAGCCGTTGCCATGTTTTTGCGGAAAGCGCGGCCAATCGAAAATCACCGGGTATCCCGTGGGAATCGAGAGGAACGAATCCTGCGTCGCGCTGTTGATGATGTCCATTTTTCTGTCCCCGGAGACCTCTGCAACTGAAAGAAGCGAAAGGCCGTTCGGGGCGAAACACATTTCAAATTTCCCTTCCCCTCCCTCTTCGGTCACGGAGAGCAAGACCGGCGTGGAATGACGGGAATCCAGGCGTGTGACTTCGTACTGCCAGACGGCGCGCTCCGGCGGCGGAAGCTGCGTGACAGGTTTCATCTCCGTGGAAGGCACGTTGCGCAGGTATTCCACGCGCCAGCGTTGCCCTTCGCGCCATTGCGGAAAAATCGGATGAGTCGCTTGAGGCATGAGGCTCCCCCTGTTGATCCCGAAAGAACTCAATAGCACCAGGGCCGCGCAGGCCGTGCTAGCCGGAGTGAGTTGCCGGATCATCGGACCATGAATTCCTCTCGAAAGGCCCCTTTCGTTCCAACACCTATTTGAAACGGTCTCGCAACTCAAGCACCTTCAAGACGTCGCTGATCGCGATGTGCGGATTGCCGTCGGGCTTCTCCGCCGCGCTTTTCATGGCCGGCTTCTTGGGCGCGAACATGAAGCGCGGGGCATGGAGATCGGTGTTCTTGCCGCTCAGCGTCACGTTGAACCAGCGATTGTTGGCGTTGGCGGAATCGACAGTGCCGTCGTCTTTGAAAATCATGCGGTAGACAAGAAATTCATCCCGCCGGATCGCGTCGGCGCTCGAATCAGGAACGGCATCGTGACCGCCGCCCACGGGACCGTCTTCGATTGTAGCGGGCAGGCCGGACGAAGTGAAGTCGCCCTTCAGGCGATCATCATTGGCATTCAAGGTTGTTTTAAACGTGACGTCCTTCCAGTTTTCGGAGCCGGGCGTTTCGCACATTTGAGCGGTGTACTTGTAGATGGCCTGGTTCCAGACGGCGCTGTGATCCCCTCCGGTCGCGTCGCGCAAATCCATCAGCAGGGGGATGCGCTTGAAGAGAATCTGGCTTTGCAAGTTGTGGTGAAAATCGCCGATGAGCGTGCCGAATCGCTTGGGATCGTCGGAGGGCTTATTCTCCTGAAAAAAGCCCGTTCGGTCCGGTCCGGGAAGGCCCCAAATGTATTCTATCTGGCCGGCGCTGCCAAAATATTCCGTGGCCAGGAATTTGAGCTCCTCGCAAAGAAAATTCACTTTGTTGAACGTCGTTCCGCCCTCAGGAGGAGTTTTGAAAATCATGGATGCAGGAGCGGAGTTGTGGCAGTGGCCCCACCAGCCTTGCGCTGTTCCATCCTTGTTGTCGTGGTTGTCTTTTTCCCACGAGAAGACGTCGGTCCCTCCGAAGGCCTTTTCATACCTTTGGCAAGGCTGAAGCTTCGAACTGCCCCACGCCGTGAAGTCCGGATTTACGCCGGGTCCGCCGTAAGGAAAATACCAGAAGTTCCAGGGAATCAGCGGTTCGGAGGTATCGTTGTTGGCCTCGCGCGCGACGCCGATTTCCCAGAACAGCGCCCACATCTTATAGGCGCCGGAGACGTTGCCCACCAGCACCATAAACCATTGATACTGGTTAGGACGGATTGGGCAGACAAACGTGGAAGCAGGCGGGATAGCCTTTCCATCTAGGTCCTGGATCGAGTTTCCGTCTATGGTCTCGACCACGACTTTCGCTCCGGGCTTGCTGCACCCCACTTCCAGAATGCCTCCCATTTTGCTGGGCACGTAGACGACGAACATCAGCGTCGGCGTCGAGTAAGTTCTTGCGCTCTTTCGGCTCCCCAAAAGCGGCAATCTTTCGATTAGTGCGAGGGTGTTCGTCAGGTTCGGCGCGACGGCGAATTCAGGCATAGGGCTCTCTGTTCAGACTAAGCCTTTCCATGAGCATCGTGACCAGCGATTGAGCGGCGCATTTGCAAATCCCCTCGTCGCGCATTTGGCTTGCTGGGGCGCTCAACCCTTCTTCCATTCCTTGCCGTCCACATCGAGCAGCCAAATCTTGCAGTTTCCGGGATCGATCGTGGGAATGCGGGCTTTGCCCTTGCGGTCGAACGCGCCATCGATCATCGAGCCGTCCGGCGTTTTGACGCGATATTGGGCTCCTGGCACGGATATGCCATCCTCGTCGACCAGTTGATACTCGATCCATGTCTTTTCCGTGGAAGGGTCTTTCGTACGGGGCGGCGGGGCCGGCGTTCCGCACGGGGCAGCGGCGCCCTGGACCGGCGTGGCTGGGAACTTCGTGTCTGCGTCCTTTTGTGCTGCCTCGAGGCTCGCCTCGGTTTCGTTGCGCGTCCCACCGTCGTCTGAATCAGTAGAAGCAGACTCGGGCTCTTCAGCCGCCGGAGCGGCGGCGTTGCCCGGGTCAACTTCTGCCGAAGGTTCTGCCGCTTCGCCAGCGGTCATGTCCGGAATCTCGTCATCGAACATCTTTCACGGCTCCTGCCTTCGGATCTCCGTCCTCGGAGTGTTCCAGGGCGATATCAAAGAGGCGCGCTATTTTCTCGGTAGGGTGTCCCTGGAGGAACTCCTCGTTCAAAACCGCCGCGGCCCAGGGCAACTTTTTATCGGTGTCGAAATCCCGTCCAAAGATCATCATGAGATCGATGTACTTGCACACGTCGCGCTGCGCCACGATTTCATAGGCGCGCGCGCGTTCGATCCCGTGTTGGATCAGTTGTCCGAGTTTTTCTCCTGCCAGCTTTTCCGTTTGTTCCGGAAAAATCTTGCGCAGATGCAGAGCGGCGCGCTCCTCAAACTTGAGGCCCTCGTTTTTCGAGAAGACCTTCAGCTGTTCCTTGCGTATCGTCAGCATCGGTTCGCTACGGACTCGTTAAAAAGGAAAGGCGGACTGCGAGCGGTTCGCTTCGCGCGAGAATCTTAGCAAAAAGATTCTTACTTTTCCTGCAAAACTGCGCGCCGATGGACGAACGCAGGGCGTCCGCTAAGGACTGGCAAAGCTCGGTCACGGGAGGGGGTCTATGGTTGCAAGGACGGAGGTTGGCGAATTTGGGGCAACACCCCCAGACAAGCGGCGTGGAAAGCTGAAAAATGGCACCCCTTCCGGGACTTCTCGAAGGCGGCTCGTCCAGGGGACGGAGAATACCCGACGGGGGGACGAGACAGTCGCTGCTCAGGAGCCTTTGGGGCGGTAAACAGGGACGGAGACGGGAGCCGACGGCGCCCGTGGCGAGATCGCGGACGACTAACCGCAGTTTGTCCGCTTGTGGATTAACATCCAAAGTCCTCGGGTAGAACCATCCTTGGGTGGCCGCGTCGCGATAGTCTTCCGGATAGAGCGCCAGCTCTAGGTGATCTTTGACGCTCTCCAGGATGCGGCCATCTTTCGAAAGCTGAGCGAAGACCATGTCCATTTGCGCTCTCCACCGTCCGCTGCCGTTCTCGAAATGTATTTCCTGAGTGTCGAGCTTCACCACGACACTTTGCCGAAACCAATCCAGCGGGTTGGAAGAAACGTTGAGCGTGACGCCAATGCCAGACCAGTCCAGCATGCTCTTCGCGGCATCACGCATCACGGTGTCCGGGTCTTCCGTTGGCGGTTCATCTGCCGCAAGGTACCCCTTGCGGCAGCGCACAGAGAGTCCATGACGTTTCAACTTCACTTCGACGTGGTGATACTTACCGTCCCAAGCGCTGTCGCCCGGATAATAGCCCAGCAGGTATGCGACGCGGCCCTCGTCGAGCACTTCCCGCAAATTCTCGTCCAGGGTATTGGTGTCGTAGAAAGCGCGGCCTCCGGTCTCCGAAGCGAGTAGGTCCATGAAGTTCCGCTCGCCTTGCAGGTTGACGACGGAGCCCCCCGTCACGAGGCCTTTCGCATCCATGGGGTACACCGAAATATTCGCATTGCTCATCTGGCGCGCGAGCGCACGCAACTGGTTATAGTGACCCTCCGGGTTGGGGAATTCCGGCACCGGCAGCATCGCCCCCGGAATCGGATTGATGGCGTCGCGCTCAGCAGCCATCAATGCAGGGTCTAAACCAGTCACTAGGGAAGGGAAAATCGGAGAAATCCAAACAATGTTCTTCCGGGCCGGGTTGCCCTGCAAATGGCGAGCGATGCCTTGGAACGCTTCCTTCACAAGTTCCCTACGCAAATCCTCAGTGAGGCCCGTTTTCCGAGTGATCGCCAGTACCGCCGATGAGTCTTCCATCGTCCCGGCTGTGTCTGGTTTGACGCCGACTGGTGAAAACTTGGATTTGAGTTGGCCGGCCCCGATCGTCTTTGCCGCGGCAATCAGTGGCGCCGAGTCATCCGTCAAGTCTTGAATGACCACCACGCCTTCTGCCCTCAACGTGTACAGAGCCACTTGCAGACCGGGCCGCAACGTACCGAGAAACGTTAGCACCTGCAGCCGGGCAGACTGAAGCGCCGTGCGGTAGTACTTCGCTGTAATGTCGTGGGCGATCGTTTCGTCCACCAGCACAAGGGTCACGGTTCCCGGAGTCTCGCCACGTTGCCCGGGCCGGTTGGTGAGTACCAGGGACGACGCAGCAGACAGGGCGCTGGCCGCAGGGGCGGAGGCAACGGAGAAGAGGGAGAGCTTCTGTTCGCGCGCATTGTCGAACACTTCGAAATCGTCTCGCGAGAGATCGCTGACCGGCCGTCTGTGGTTATCTAGAACCACCACATTGAGCTGGACCAGCCTGGTGTTGGTGCGAATGACGGGGACATCGCGGTTTTGCGCTGGCAGTGGAATAGCGAGCAGGGCAAGCAACAGGGAAAGAATCCCGGCGATACTCAGTGTGAGGCGAGCCGCGGTACTCATGGCGAGGCATTAATTCATCGAGAGTCTCTGTAATTAGGACGCTGTAAAAAGGGTCCCGGTTACGAACTCAACATTCCGCAGTCTGCCCCAAAGGACCGAAATCACTCGAAGCGGCCAACGCCTCGTAAGGCGGCGAGCCGAAGACGCTCCAAGGCATTCATTTGTCGTTGCTTTTTTCGGAAGTGATGGGAACGCAGTTGATTCTTTTGAGGCCGTAAACGCGCCGCAGGTGTGACCATACTGCCGATGCTGGCGAAAAGACAAACCGAAGCGTACTGGTTCCCGAATAAGGTACCATAATCCTGGCCGTGACGGACAAATCCAGATAGACCACCCAAGTTGAGCAAGCGGCCGGCAAATCCCATGGCGCAGAAAGCCGGCATACGTTCGGTCCAATTGGAACCACTTCGGGCCATCTTCGGTCCAAAACAGGCCACTTTAAGGCCGGTTTCCAGCAACTTGTCCGTGTAAAGGCAATCGAATCATCAGGGTTTATGGAGCGGGCGATGGGAATCGAACCCAACGCCCAACACGGCTAAGTCATTGAATATATTAATTCACTCTGGTCGATTGCCGTCCACTACCGTCCACAACCGACGCTACTCTTTCAACTGCCTCACGCTGCGCCTCCCCCACGACGTGCCCGTAAATCTCGAGCGTTGTCTGGGCGTCGGCATGTCGCAGCTGACGCTGAACGACTTTGGGTGTAGCCCCACAATCGAGAAGGAGCGCGGTGTGAGAGTGGCGGAATGCGTGGAGACCACATCGTGGAATCCCGAGCGGGTCGAGGATCGTCCACAAGCGGTACTCCACAACTTTATTCGAAGACGGCGGCCTACCGTTACGGGTTACAAATAAGAATCCTTGCGGATTCTGTTTCCAGCCTTCGCGATAATTCTTCAGCACTGTCACAAGTGGCTGCGGTATGGGCAGCACCGTTTCACTGGCTTTGGTCTTTACCGTCTGGATTTGGCCATACCAAGCAGACCTTCGAACATGTAGTAGCTTGCGATCGAGATCAATGTCGCTCCATTGCAAGCCCAACACCTCGCCTGCACGGAGACCGTCCATTGTGAGAATACAGAAAAGCGTGTGCCACGGCTCTTCTGCTATCGCCAAAATGCACTGTAGCTGGTCAACGGTAAAATGCGGAGCCTCACGTCGTTCACCTCGCGTAACTTCCAACGGCGGTTTGCTAAGTAATTCACCTCACTTCCGATGCATGGATTCACCCGCTTGTTTGCGCGCCTCGAATGGACCACCTTGAGCCATAACGCCGGAGCCGCCTCCGCGATTTTGGCCCCACTGCCTGGGGAGATCCCCTTGGCCACTTCCTTGGCACACGGAAGCGGTCGCCACGACGTTACCTTACGCTGGGAAGAGCTTATTTTGCATCATCACGCGGCTAAGTCCGCCAGGCAGTCTATGAGCTCTCAACCGAAGACGACTAAGTCCAAGAAAGGGTGTTTTTTCGATCCCAAAGCTTTTCTTGCGACAGTCGGCCTGACAAGATCGATTACGCAGTACCGACTCGACCACAAAATCTTCTCGCAAGGCGACCCGAGCGATGCTGTTTTCTACCTTGCACCCGGACTTTCACCTCTGCAATACCCAAAACACCGCCCCTCGCAATCGTTTGGTTGGATAAGTCTGGCCTTCAAGAGTGTTCTGCTCCTTACGCTTGCACAAGCAAGCCTAGCCCTTTCGACATTTGCGACGTGTACGGCGCCCAAAAACCCGATCGAGGCGGAGAATTGTCTGGCAGGCAATCCCCCCAGTCAGTGGTACATTCAAGGAGCTGGCTCATCGAATATTCAGGGCTTCACCACGGATATCAGCGTGAACGTGGGCCAGACCATCTCCTTCAAAATCTCCACGAATGCGGTTTCCTGGCGCATCGATATCTATCGTTTGGGTTACTACCAGGGGAATGGCGCTCGCTTCATAACTTCCGTTTCGCCGTTAGCGTCAGTGTCGCTGCCGCAAATTCAACCTCCCTGTTTGACAGACAGCTCCACGGGGTTAACCGATTGCGGCAACTGGCTCGCATCCGCCTCTTGGGCGGTGCCTAGCACGGCCACCTCAGGAATCTATTTTGCCAGACTCATCCGTCTGGACACCGGCGAGGCGAGTCCCGCGATTTTTGTCGTGCGCAATGATTCGAGCCATTCAGATATTTTGGTGCAGACGTCGGACGAAACCTGGCATGCCTACAACGTCTACGGTGGGAACAGTCTGTATACGGGAAACACGGGAAACCCGGGTGGCCGCGCTTACAAAGTCAGTTACAACAGGCCATTCCAGGTAACCAATGGCAACACGTGGCTTTTCACTTCCGAAATTCCAATGCATCGCTGGCTCGAGGCAAACGGGTACGACCTCAGTTACTCTGCTGACGTAGATACCGACCGCAACGGCTCTCTAATCACTCAACACAAGATCTTTATGTCGGTCGCGCATGACGAATACTGGTCGGGTGGACAGCGCGCCAGCGTTGAAGCCGCCCGTGCCACCGGTGTGAATTTGGCATTCTTTAGCGGCAACGCAGTCTTCTGGAAGACTCGCTGGGAACCGAGCATTGACGGCACAAATACGCCTTACCGAACGCTTGTTTGCTACAAAGAGAGGACGTTTGACAGTGCGGTAATTGATCCCCAAGATCCCCCTACCTGGACGGGCATTTGGCAGGACGGGCGTTTCAGCCCACCCGCTGACGGGGGCCGCCCGGAAAACGAATTGACCGGCACGAAAACCGGGGTGAGCGCACCTCCAAACCCTCCAAGCTACCCGATCAACGTGTCTCAGGCCGAGGGCAGAATGCGGTTCTGGCGGAACACCAGCATGGCAACACTCGGGCCCGGCCAGGTCGGCACGCTGCCCACCGGAGTGCTTGGCTATGAGTGGGAAGAGGACGCTGACAATGGATTCAGGCCTGCCGGTCTGATACAACTCTCGAGTACCACCGAGGCAGTGTCGGACTATCTCGTCTTCAATCCCTCGCCTCCGCCAGGTTCCTACGGCTTTTCCAGTGCCACTGTCACGCATCACTTAACCATGCACCGGGCTCCGAGTGGAGCCTTGGTTTTCGGAGCGGGCACGATTCAGTGGTCCTGGGGACTGGACGCGACTCACGATCTTTCCGGTACGCCGACTGATGCCAACATGCAGCAGGCCACCGTGAATATCCTTGCAGACATGAGTGCTCAACCTGCCACGCTGCAGAGCGGCCTCGTGCCGGCGGTGGCTTCAACGGATACCACTCCACCGACATCAGTGATCACCTCACCTTCGTCAGGAAGTTCAGTAGCTCCGGGGTCGTCGGTAACGATTTCTGGCACCGCGGTGGACTTCGGTGGTGGCGTGGTTGGAGGCGTTGAGATTTCTCTGGATGGGGGAACAACTTGGCACCCCGCCGTGGGCAGGGAAAACTGGACTTATACGACTACGTTTAATAACAACGCGACGGTCAACATCCGGAGTCGGGCGGTTGATGACAGTGGCAATCTGGAAGTTCCGGGCCCGGGCATCACCATTACGGTGGGGACACCAGCGACGCCGCCCTCGGTGACCTCCGTCAATCCTAATTCCGGGACCCAAGGGCAGAACCTCTCGAGCGTTATCATCACCGGCAGCGCCTTCCAAAGCGGGGCCTCGTGCAGTTTTGGCGCCGGCATCACCGTGAACTCCTGCTCTTTGAACTCCGCCACGCAACTCACGGCCAACATCGCCATCGGCTCTACTGCGGCAACAGGCACGCGCAACGTCTCGGTCACCAATCCCGACGGCCAAACCGGCACTCTGCCCAACGGCTTCACGATCACCACCAGTGGTCCGCCTCCCCCGCCGCTCACTCCCACGGGACTCACGGCCACGGCCGGAAATGCTCAAGTAAACCTCGTGTGGAATGCTTCGACCGGTGCCGCGAGTTATAACCTCTATCGCTCGGTGAATGGCGGAGCTTATAGCCAGCTCAACACCAGCCCAATCACCACGACCAGCCATACAGATAGCGGCCTCACCAATGGTACGCCCTACTGTTACGAGGCCACCGCCGTGAATTCCTCCGGCGAGAGTGCCAAGTCCAGTCCAGCCTGTGCTACACCCCAACCGCCTCCACCACCTCCCGCAATTTCGTTGATCCAGAAAGCCACCTTCAGCCGTGAGCCGACTTCCGGCGGAACGGTCACCTTGACGCTGTCGCAAGCCACCAGCGCTGGACATACCTTGATCGTGGGAATGAGCTTCTGGCCCCTGGATATCAGCAGTGTCACCGACGGTTCCGGAGATGTGTTCACGCGCGGCCTGGGGACTTCCGTCTTTCACAACGTCAACGGCAGCGCCACGTACACCAACTTCTATTACGCCAAGTCGACTGCCGGGGGCACCACCTCGCTGACGTTGAACTTTAGCGGCGGCAGCACTTATTTGCTGGTTGCCGTGGCGGAGGTGTCGGGACTCGATCCCGCCGCGCCGCTGGATCAATCCGGCTTCCACGAATCACTCACCGCCACCACTGCGTGGTCGTCAGCCTCGGTCACGACCACGGCAGCAAGCGAATATCTGTTTTCCTGGGCGGCCACAGAAGGAGGGAATCCTTCCTGTTCGAGTCCGGCTAGCGGCTGGACCATCGAGAGTCAGACGAATGATCCGAACGGAGCGACGGTATGCTGGCTGGACCGCATCGTCTCGGCCACCGGATCGTATCAGGCATCCGTCACCGCCAGCACCGCGCAGAACTACGCGATGGAGCTTGCGACATTCAAAGGCAGCGCCCCATCCGGTCCTCCGCCGACACCCACAGGACTTACTGCAATAGCCGGCAACTCCCAGGTGAGCCTAACTTGGAACACCTCGGCGGGCGCTGCAAGCTACAACCTCTACCGCTCGGTGAATGGCGGAGCTTATAGCCAGCTCAACACCAGTCCAATCACCACCACCAGCTATACAGATAGCGGCCTCACCAATGGTACGCCCTATTGTTACGAGGCCACCGCCGTGAATTCCTCCGGCGAGAGTGCCAAGTCCAGTCCAGCCTGTGCCACACCTCAGCCACCACCGCCGCCGCCCACTCCCACGGGACTCACGGCCACGGCCGGAAATGCTCAAGTAAACCTCGTGTGGAATGCTTCGACCGGTGCCGCGAGTTATAACCTCTATCGCTCGGTGAATGGCGGAGCTTATAGCCAGCTCAACACCAGCCCAATCACCACGACCAGCCATACAGATAGCGGCCTCACCAATGGTACGCCCTACTGTTACGAGGCCACCGCCGTGAATTCCTCCGGCGAGAGTGCCAAGTCCAGTCCAGCCTGTGCTACACCCCAACCGCCTCCACCACCTCCCGCAATTTCGTTGATCCAGAAAGCCACCTTCAGCCGTGAGCCGACTTCCGGCGGAACGGTCACCTTGACGCTGTCGCAAGCCACCAGCGCTGGACATACCTTGATCGTGGGAATGAGCTTCTGGCCCCTGGATATCAGCAGTGTCACCGACGGTTCCGGAGATGTGTTCACGCGCGGCCTGGGGACTTCCGTCTTTCACAACGTCAACGGCAGCGCCACGTACACCAACTTCTATTACGCCAAGTCGACTGCCGGGGGCACCACCTCGCTGACGTTGAACTTTAGCGGCGGCAGCACTTATTTGCTGGTTGCCGTGGCGGAGGTGTCGGGACTCGATCCCGCCGCGCCGCTGGATCAATCCGGCTTCCACGAATCACTCACCGCCACCACTGCGTGGTCGTCAGCCTCGGTCACGACCACGGCAGCAAGCGAATATCTGTTTTCCTGGGCGGCCACAGAAGGAGGGAATCCTTCCTGTTCGAGTCCGGCTAGCGGCTGGACCATCGAGAGTCAGACGAATGATCCGAACGGAGCGACGGTATGCTGGCTGGACCGCATCGTCTCGGCCACCGGATCGTATCAGGCATCCGTCACCGCCAGCACCGCGCAGAACTACGCGATGGAG
>Ga0207151_1141_pt1 | contig 16476 bp, 19 predicted proteins | sample Alteio_BWMinHeat_29_FD_153523 | JGI IMG/M metagenome (GOLD analysis project Ga0207151, IMG submission 153523) | Enriched cells from forest soil in Barre Woods Harvard Forest LTER site, Petersham, Massachusetts, United States -... | ecosystem: Environmental > Terrestrial > Soil > Temperate forest >... | reverse complement strand
ATAAATAAACATCAAGGGGAAGCCCTAGCTGTTCAGGCAAATGTTGCTAATGAGCAAGATATTATTCGACTATTTGAAACGGTTGATAGAGCATTCGGTCCTATTACTGCTTTAGTAAATAACGCGGGAACCAACGGAGGCATTTTAGAAGTTGAAAGTATGACTAACGAATGTTTACAACATGTTTTTTCTACGAATGTGCTGGGTACATTTTTATGTAGCCGAGAAGCAATAAAGCGAATGAAAAAAAAATGGCGGGGGCGCTATCGTTAATGTATCCTCAGAAGCAGCGAAATTTGGTGGAAACAAATTAACTCATTATGCCGCCTCAAAAGCAGCAATTAATACCTTTACAATTGGATTTGCTAGAGAGGTCGCGCCTTTTAAAATTAGAGTCAATACGGTTAGTCCTGGGGTCATTGACACAGATATTCATGCCTCATCTCCGCCAGAAAGAATAGATGCCTTAAAAAAGAGTTTACCTATGGAAAGAATGGGCACACCTGAAGAAGTAGCAAGAACAATTGCATGGATACTTTCACCTGAAGCCTCGTATTTATCCGGAGCGATTATACCGATTACGGGTGCCAGATAAATTGTTAAACCCCGGCCTTTAGGCCGGGAAAAATTAAGGTTTGGAGGAGGTGCAGACCTCCTCCAAACTTAAATTGACTCCGAAGGAGACATTGTTGCCATGTCAAACACAAAACTCAGTTACTTCACTCATGTTAAAGCCGTTCTAGAATTTTATAACGAATTTGGTTATCACATTGAGCATCAAGTTTTTTCCGATGCTGAATGCGCACAATTAATTGAAGCATCAAGTCATCTGGAAAATGCAAAAAATGGAACACATAGACCTTATATGATGCCTCATAGACAAGATCAAACATTTTTAACAGCAATGAAAAAACCTGCGATAAGAGAAATTATTTCTACCTTAGTAGGTGGAGAAGCCGCAGGATTGCAGAGCGAGTTATTTTATTGCAAACCTGGGACACGGGGTTTTTCATTACATCAAGATAATTTTTATGTAGAAGCCAAACCAGGCATTTTTGCTTCTGCATGGTGCGCACTAACGGATACCTATAAGGAAAAAGGGGGCTTAATAGTGTATCCAGGAACACATAAAGAAGGTGACTTGCCTGTACGAAAGTTAACCTTAACACCGGATGCAAGCCAAGACCCCAACGCCAATAATGAAGAAACAGTAGTCCCACCACAATATAAAGCCATCAATGCAGAAGTACCAAAAGGGGCTGTATTATTTATTCATGGACATTTAGTACATGCTTCAAATCCTAATATGACTAATGAATGGCGTTATGTATTATTAAATACTTATATAAAAAAGGGTGAAAAATTTAGACCAGGCTACTATGCTAAGCGTGCAGAAGTTGAATTAGCTTAAGAAGGGAAAAAATGCAACCTATCAATAACATTTGTGTTAGAAATGAAGAGTATCATTATGACAGAAACTTTCCATTCGTTTCTATTCATTTAGGATCAAATAGACCTGATCAGTTTTTACAACAAGTTGAAAATATAGAATCAACTTGCAGTAATAAAAAAGCATATGAAATTGTTGTAAAAATTGATGAAGAAGATGAAAAAATGATTTCTTGTGTCAAAAGCTTACAGCATAAATATGGTGAACATAAAATTAAACCTTATATTTCTCCTAGAGATAAAGGACCCTGGTCACTATGGAAATATTATAATGAAATGTTTCCTTTGCATGACCCACATGTTTATTTTTTTTGGAACCCTTCAGATGAAGTCAGATTTGACACCCAAGGCTGGGATCTTATTTTAGAAAAATACATTGGATTTTACAAAGATCATATTTTCCGCCTCAAATTATCTGATAACCGGTTACGTAATTTTTATCGTTTTGTTGAAGTATTAGGCTGCCCTGACAATTTTTCCTTTTATGACAAAAAAATGGATGGATATCTGTGGTTTGTGGGGTGATTGTCATAGTCCAGACTTATTTCATCAAGCTGTTTCCTTTTATTTAGGTAAAAAAAATGTTTTTCGCGATTTTCCTATTTTTGATATAGAAATATCTGGCATAGAAGCAGGTCTGCTCATCCCTCCCAGCCAAAGTAAAAGTCGTACTGACAATATTAATAAATTATGGCAACGAGCTATTTCAAGAAAAATGCGCAATCGTTATCTTGCTCATGCCAATAAAATTAATTTTTTTATAGATTCCTGTAAAGATGGCGCCAAGGAAATTTATTTTAAAGAAAATTTGGAAACGGACTCCTTAGAATGTAGAAATGATCTAGATGATTTTAAAAAAATTAACTGTAAAGATAAAATCTTTTTTTATGATGAAATTTATTTTAATGTGAAAGTTTCTATTTATTATCATCTTTACAAATTCTTTAAGTCTAAAATATTCCAATTACTCCTTCTACCTAAACAACTGATAAAACATTTTTTATTTGCTTGGAAAGGATTTGATATAATTCCTGCAGATAAAAAAGAAAAGAAACTTGAATCCATAAAAAACAAAACTATTGATAAAATTAAACATTTTTATTATTTATTAATTAAAGAAACTAATGGATGGGAATTATGTATTTATGATAATCATTATAATGAAAAAAAGATTTCCATAAATGAAGTGAATGGCTTATTGACAGCGCTAGACAGCTTACCCTGCCAAAAAGCAGAATGTATTCCTCGCTTTAACGTAAAAAAAATTAAAAAACTGATCATTGGATATCATCTTAAAAAAATGTTTAAGTTATGCTAAATATTTACAAAAAACCCTCACATTGTGAGGGTTATTGTGATTACCAATATAATCTATTGAGATTTTTTAGAATCCACTGTTCCTTTATCTGCTTTTACTGCAGTTGAGCATTCTTCTGCGATACCATCTATTTTTGCATACCATTCTTTATCGGTTAATTTATCTCTATCTTGATTTAAAGTTTCTATTTTAGGAGCAGCACAAGAACAGTAGCTAGATGTACCATCCTTCATACCAGCATCCATATCAGGATACAAAACATTCCATTCGTCTGCACAAGAAGTTTTGAAGGTATCTGCGGTTAAACTGCTTAACCCTTTTTCTGACTCAAGATTGTCAATACTATCCTTTAATACTAGCTGGGACATACAAAGACGTGCGGCTTTATCGATGTTTGCATCTGTATCAAGTGGTTTTCCTGCGGCACAATCACAATATTTTTCACCAAAGTTTTTGAAAGTTACTTTATCGGAAGTTTTATCACTTCTCTCCATCCAAGCTTTTACACAGGCGTTTTTAAAAACTTCATTTAATTTATTTGAATCATCAGCTGCAAATGATGCTATTGGAGCTAGGGTCATAGCAGCAATAACTATTATTGATCTTATGGATATGAGACGCATAAACTGATTCCTCCCATGAATTAATAGAAACCGCCAAATCAACTTCTATTATAACCCAAATTTAAGTTATTTAATCAATGACCAGCAAAGTAGAGAGGATATCGTGATAATTCAATAAGTTATCCTATCAGACTTTATATCTAAATTAAAAAAAGATTTAAAAGACTTCTCTGCATAGTTTGACGGAGAAATATTCTGCATATCTAAAACTAACATATTTTCTGAATCTTTGAATATCTCATTGCCATAGGTATATGTAATGCCTATTGTATTTAAAGGTAATTTTTGTATGCAATCTAACATTTCTTTTTGATGATCTTTTTCTTCTCCAGATGTTCCACGAGAAAGAGAACACCATTGCAAATTATATTGATTACGACCCAATAATTGCATTAGAGCCCCATTAGTCAGAAAAAACTTATCATAGGGATAAGAATCTCTAGAAACTATAAAATGAATGCGTTTAAGTTTATGGGAACTTAAATAATTTGAAATTGAATTTTTAGTAAAATTAAAATATTGATTATAACTAAACCCATAAACCATCAATACCATATTCGTTTGGTAACTGACAAAGATAAAAACAATAGCACACATCACTAAAAGAGCTTTTTCTCTAAGATAACCGGGGAATATCTTACTCCATTTAGAAAGGCTCCATAGCATTAACGCAAGCCCAGCGGTGATGGCACCAATTAATAATCTGGGTTGAAAAACTCGGCTAGGCATTACTAGAATAAATAAACTACATAAAAATAACAAAATAGCTGCAACAAAAACTGCTTCTAATATCCAGTATTTATTAGAATCTTGATATCTAAAAAAATTTACAAAACTTATCAGGATCCCGCCTGTGAAAAGAACTATCATGATCCAACCCTGCCAAATCATGTTTGTTAAAGGGGTTAGACTCCAAATTTTATCAAACACATTTAATAATAAATAAATTCGTTCAAATATTTCCTTAAGATTCAAATTTGGATGATTTAGCTGATATGCAACATCAGTTACAGGTGCCTTTGGGAAAAAATGCATATTACAATAGGCACATATATAATATATAACACTCACAGCGATGAATAATGTTATCTCTTGTATTATCTGCCTTTTTGTTGATCTCCAATCACACAGAGGGGAGAATAATAATTTTGTCAAACTTAATGTTAAAAAGAAAAAAGCCATCGCAGGATAAGTCAACATAGAACAGAATAATAAACCTGATGACCACCATAAGCTATTTTTCACCTCTTGATGATTCACTCGATAGGCCAACAAAACTAATAGAATGGCAAAAGGCAATGGTTGTGAGCCAGTTAAAATAGCATCAAAATACATTTCTGGAATTAAAGTAAAAACTCCAGCTACAAAAAAAGCAGTAATTAAAGAAAATCTTAATCTGATTAACCAATCGATTAATAAACCCATACTGCAGCCTAACAATATTACTGATACGATGCGCACATAACTCATACGTTCCAATGTATAAGCAAATTTAAATATTGCACAATCAAGGTAAGCTTGTATTGGCCTACCTAAAGTAAACATGTATTCAAATCCGTCATCTAACTTACATGCTTTAGAAATCCCACCAAATGCATATCGATATGCATCGCCTGCGTAATAAAGCGCATTCACTGCAGGTGCAAAAATAAAATAAAGAATGAATGTACTCAAGCACACGACAAAAAAGATTTTTTTCTTTTCTAAACCGGTAGATTGGATAAGATTTTTCATTAAAAATCCCTTTTATTTATTAATGGCTTGAGAGTTATGCCCATACAAAGATTCATATGAATAATTGGAATCTTAAGTGGAAAATAAGAACTATGAATAATTTTAAAAAATAGTCTTAACTCTTCTAAAATTTCTTTAGGACGATTAATATGTTCTCGCTTAATAAACCAGTCATATGATTGTTTATAGCGTTTCTCAAAAATCCTTTTTGCTGAAATTCTTCTGGCAAGTGAATGAACGAATCCGCCCTCACATGGAATAACAACCGTTAATACTCCTTTTTCTTTGTTACAAAGCCTATGCATTTCCTTAATGGCAACTGGTAAGTTAGGCAAATGCTCTAAAACATGGATAGCCAAGATGCGATCAAAATTATTTTCTTTAAATGGCAACTTTGATTGACAATCTGCCACATGCGTTTTGATTCCAGGAAATTTCCTGTTTATTTCATCTATCATACTTCGGCGTAAATCAAGTGCCAGATAATTTTGTTTTTGTAAATGAGATAATTTTTCATAAATTAAATGTTTTCCCAATCCTGCTCCTATTTCTAAACTAGAAATAAAATCTTTTGGCGCATGTTTAACAGGATATCCATGATTAAATCTTTCAATTGCACGATAATATTCTTTACTTGCAAGAACATTCAGCCAATGCTTCATAAAATCATCATTTATTTGTTTTTGACTTGGTGATAAAGGTTCAATTTTTTTAGGCCATTTATGATAATTCATTTTGTCCATTGATATATTTTGGATTTAATGTCCTTGGATCAATTTTCAAATAATGGTTTTGAATTATAAGCATAGATTTTGTTTTTTTATACTCATCACCATCATAACTGTATGTTATCGCGATCGCACCTTTTTTTAGATCCTGTACGCAATTTATTGTAGCTTGTTGATTATCTTTTTCCGCAAGAACTGATCCTCTTGCTTGTGAGCACCATTTAATTTCTAACTTATTTTTTTCAATAAAGGGAAGTAAACTAGCATATGCCATAAAAAATCTATCATAAGGATAATTATTTTTTGGAATAATAAAATGAATACGCTGTAAGGATTTATTTTTAGAAAAATATTGAGATACTGCCATTTTATCCAAATTGAGATAATGCGCTTGACTTAAAGCATTTACAAAAGAAATTATATTAGCTTGATATCCTTGTATCACTAAAAAAACAGATAACGCCAAAAATACAAATAGCTGTCTTAATGAACTTGGAAATATTAAACTACAGCTAATTAAACCCCAAAATACGAGGGCAAAACAAGCCGCGGCTCTACCCAATAAAACACGGTTTTCTAACAAATCCAAACTTGGCATGACAAGAATAAAAGCCACGCTCAATAATAGAACAATAAAAACATAAAGTGAGATTTCTAAAGTTTTTTTTATTCCAGCAGATGTTTTTAAGTAGTCAAAATTTTTATAAAAAAGAATAATCATAGCTGCTGAAATAAAAATAAGAGTAAGCAATCCTTGCAAATGTGTTTCGATTCCTGTTGATAATGTCCATTGACCTTCAAAAACATTTGACAAGAAAACAATACGTTTAATGATTTCAAATAAATTCAAATTAGGATGATCTAATTGATAACTTGCAGGTACTGGAGTCAGGGGATGATAATGCATAGTATAATATCCCCAAATAAAATAGGCTATTCCAGCGGTAATGAAAGCAAATAGTTCAGTTAGGACTTGTCTTCGAGTGATCTCCCAATCTTTAACAGGACTAAGTAATAATTTTAATAAAACAAGAATAACAAAAAAGAACGCCGTTGCTGGATAAGCTAACATAGAACAAATTAATAATATCACCCCTCCCCATATTGGCAGTGAGGTAATAAGTTTGTTGAATTTGGTATACGACTTTTCCAGACAAAAATAGGCAATTAAAGTTAGTGCAATAGAAAAAGGTAAAGCAATAGCACCATACAAAAGTATGTCAGGATAAGCCTGGGGTAATAGAAAGAAAATACCAGCGGCAGAAAAAGCGATAGGAATAGATAAATTTAATTTTATTAAATGAAGGGTTAATAACCCCATTCCAATTCCCATTATTAATACGCAAATCAGCCTTACTACGCTCATACTTTCAATTGAGTTAGCGAATTTAAAGCTTAAACAATCTAAATAAGCTTGCAGAGGACGACCCAGGGTTAGCATGAATTCAAAACCATCATCTAATTTACAAGCTGTAGAAGGACTACCAAATAAATAACGGTAATCATCTCCACCGAAATAATATAAATTGACTGCAGGTGCAAATACAAAATAAAGAAATAGACAACTAAAAAAGAAAATAGATAAAATATTTTTAAGATCACTATAACGCAGAACGCTTAGTCGATGAGAGCCCATGCGTGCATGGCTATCCATCAAAATGGTCCTTTAAACGCATCAATTTCTGTTCTTGCATCCATTGGCGGTTCCCATGATTTTGCTTTGCTATTTAACATTTGGTGTGCTCTAGCAGCAATACCTCGCCCATCAGGATAAAACACATTTTCTAAAGGTCTGGTAGTAGGACAAGTCGTCGGTGCAAAACCCATTCTTGCCATCACAGGAATTCCTTCGCCTTCTTCCAAAAACATTTCATAAGCCCGGGTTAAAATTTCACTGCTTGCACCACATGTTAACCAAGCATTATCAACCACTAAAAGATGTTTTGTCTTTTGAATGGATTCAACAATCGTCGCCATATCCAGAGGCCATAAAGAAACAGGATCAATGACTTCAGCATGAATTCCAACAGACTCTAAATGTTTTGCAGCTCTAAGCGCTTCCATGACCATATGAGAAACAGCAACAATAGTAATATCTTCACCCGGCACTAATATTCTTGCTTTACCTAAAGGGACTTCATAGGATCCCGTAGGAACATATCCTTCGGTGGAATATAATAATCTGTGCTCAACAAACACCACTGGATTGTTATCTCTTATCGCTGAAATCATACAACCTTTTGCATCATGCGCATTTGAAGGAGCAACAACTTTTAATCCTGGAATATGCATAAATAAAGAATGCAGCGCTTGTGAATGTTGTCCACCCTGCCCCCACGATCTTCCTATCATTGTACGAACTACCATAGGGACTTTGACTTGCCCATTATACATATAGTGTGCTTTTGCACCCATATTGATAAGTTGATTCATACATAACAACATAAAGTCCATTCGTATGTGTACATGGATAGGACGTAATCCCGCCATTGCTGCACCGATAGCAACGCCTGTCATTGCATCTTCAGAGAGAGGGGTACCAAACACTCTTTCTTTTCCGAATTTTTCTAAGAGGCCAACGGTTGAACCTTGTATTCCCTTATGATCATCAACGTCTAAACCAAATAAAAACACAGAAGGATCGCGATCCATTTCTTCTATAAATGCTTCACGTAAAGCATCCACATAACGAATCAATCGAGTTTCTTGTTTAGAAAAAGAATTTTTTTGATTATTAGTGGGCGTAAACATGTGCGTATAACTCCTCTGGTGCTGGATAAGGACTTTTTTCGGCATAAATTTCTGCCGCTTTAATTTCATCTCTTACTTCTTTTTGAATTTTTTGGCGTGTAGCATCATCAAGCATATTGCCCAGCCGCAGAATTTGATCTTCACTTTGCCATTTTTTATATACTGAATGATCACGATAGTCATCACTATGATCATCTCTAGGGCCTACATGTTCTAACCACCGATAGGTAGCACATTCAATAAAAATAGGCCCTTTTTTGTGATTACGTATATCTATTAAAATATTGCCAACCGTTTCTCTTATTTTAAACACATCTGCATCATCAATTTTATAAGTAGGAATATCGTAAGTCGCAACACGTTCACAGAGTTTTTCTGTTGCCCAACGTTTTTCAACGGGCGTGTGAATAGCAAGACGATTATTTTCACATACAAAAATCATGGGTAAGTGATGTAATGCCGCAAAATTAAGTGTTTCATGAAAACACCCTTCTTCTGTTGCACCATCTCCAAACATAGAAACGATAACACGTTGATGCCCAGTTAAAGCAGCTTCTCTTTTCATCGCAAGTGCATAACCTGCGGCAACAGGTATCGTTGTACCAACAACGGCGGATGCACCCAAAATACCATTTTTAATATCAACTAAATGCATTGAACCTGCTTTACCACCTGCACATCCTGTTGCCTTTCCATATAACTCAGCCATCATTTCATTTAAATCGCCGCCTTTAGCAATATAAGTTGCATGACATCGATACGTATTTGAAACAATGTCTGTTTTTTCTAATGGGTCACATACGCCCACAGCAATAGATTCTTGACCCACTGATAAATGAACAGGACTTTTAATAGCATCAGTATGATAAATTTCAGCTAATCGCAATTCAAATTGTCTTATGAGCAACATCATTTTATATAAACGTGGGGTTTCTTTTTGCATCTATAACGCCTCTTCAACGGGTTGTTCTGTGCTTAATTGATAACCTGCACTGAGTGCATCACGATAAAACATTTCGACCGTTTCAAGTGAATACTCATTTAAATTTTTTCCAACCAAAGATAATTTTTTCAAAATATCATTGGTGACTGTAATAATATGACAACCTATTTCATCCGCTTGAAATATATTTAATAATTCTCTAGGACTTGCCCAAATTAATTCTAGCTGAGAATGTGGCTGCATGATTTTTAAAGATTCTTTCATGATGGGAAGAGGATCGCAACCTGTATCAGCGATTCTTCCAGCGAACACAGAGATGCAGGCAGCTGGTCCTCCCGCTAAAGCTTCTGTCACTTCTCTGACTTGATCTAATGTCATCAAAGCAGTTACGTTTTGTTTGACTCCCGCTTTCGCTAAACTACTAATTAACTTTGCAGCAGATTTTCCAGCCGTATTGGTGACAGGGATTTTTACATAAACATTTTTTCCCCATTGCGCTATTTGCATGGCTTGATCATACATTTCAGAAAAATCGTCGGAGAAAACTTCAAATGAAATGGGATGATGAGAAACAAATTTTAAAATGTCCTTTGCAAAAGCTTCATAATTTGAAATTCCAGCCTTTCGCATGAGCGTGGGATTCGTAGTAAAACCTTTAATATAAGTTTGTTGTAACATTTCCAGAATGCCTTTTTTATCAGCTCCATCTGCAAAAATTTTTACTTTTAATTCCGATACCGTTTTCATTTCCTTACTCCTTTAGTGAAAAATGACAGTGGATGCTAAAATCCACAGTGCTGCTTCTTTTAAATTTTTAGCTATAAAATTAGGTTCCTTTGGTACTTTCTCTTGATAGTCTTGCTTTAACCAAATGGTTTTACATCCCGCTGCTTGTCCTGCTGCAATATCCTTCCATCGATCACCGATCATTACACTTTTTTGTAAATCAATATTATGTTGCGAAGCCGCATCCAATATTAACCCTGGTAAAGGTTTTCTGCAGTGACAATTATCAGTATCGTCATGTAAGCACATTCTGATTTCATCTAGAGGCAAGTGCTGCATTAAATATTGATTAATCGATTCAACAATAGACAATGAGGTACTCCCCCTTGCGACATCCGGCTGATTAGTCGCTCCTATTAAAAGAAAACCTTCTTTTTTTAAATCATTTAATGCAAATAAAACTTCTGTTGGGATAACAACTTCTTCTAATGATGAAGGAGGATAAGGCTTGCCGTTTTTGATAATTACAGCATTCAACACCCCATCCCTATCTAAAAAAATGGCTTTCTTTTGCATATTAAACAACAGACTCCCATTTAGTTGGTTCTGCTTTTAACTTTGGATGCGATACCAGAAGGTGCCATACAACAGCTTGAAAAGCTTCAGCATGCGGGGTGGTGTTTTCAGGATTTGGGGTTGGGATAATAATACAGGCATCTGCTACCTTAGCTGTGTACCCGCCGTCTCTACCGACTATCCCTATGACTTTTGAACCCATTTTTTGTGCATATTGCAAAGCAGAAACCAAATTGGGGCTCACATTTTTTTCTAAATTTCCGCCACCCACTGATAAAATTAACAGAGTATCATTAGGTTTTAATTTACTCACCGCAAGCCAACGCGAAAAAACAGTCGCCCAACCATCATCATTCGTTCTTGCAGTAAGCTCAGAAACATTATCCGTAGGTGCATAAGCTTCAATTCCTGCAATTTTTCTAAAATCGTTGACAGCATGCGATGCATTTGCAGCGCTACCACCCACTCCAAGTACAAATAAACGCCCATCACTTTGACGCGTTTTAGCAAGTAATTCTACAGACTTTTCAATTTCGACAAGATTTAATTGATCAATAATTTGTGAGGCTTCAGACAAAAATTGTTTTACAAACTGCATGTGAACTCCATTTATTCCTTGTTTTATTTTAGGCCATAGTTTTTATGCATCTAAAGGCAATGTACCTTGTGCGAGATAATACCTCAGCTCTTCAATTCCAGCAAATGATCCTATCTCATAAAATCGTTGTTTAATTTCACATCCTGCTAATTGATTAATTTTTAATAAATCTTGATAAAGCCTAGCCAGATCAAAAAATTCATTTTCAAAAATATTGTCAAAAGCTGATTGGGAAAAAACTCCCAACCCATAGTCTATATAATGCATATCAGAGGTGCGGTTAATTTTATCGTAAGCTAAAATTGAATGATTCACAAATTCAACATTACTATTGTCCCAACGTCCCTCATTTAAAAAAACTGTCATTAAAACAGCTTTATTTTGTAGAATAAATTGATTTTGAACAGAAGCATAATGGCAAGGTAAATAAGAATCCCCATAGAGAACAAAAAAATTATCCTGTTTTAATAACGGTAAAGCTTTTTTAATTGCTCCAGCGGTACCCAATAATTTCTCTCCATCGTAAGAATAACTGATTTCTAAATCATATTGAGATCCATTACCTAGAAATTCTTCCAACATATTTCCTAAATATCCGATACACATGACGACTTGACGCACTCCGTTACGGCGTAATAATTTTAACTGGTGTGCAATAAAAGGTTCACCATCCATATCAATTAATGCCTTAGGAATTTTTTCTGTCATGGGTCGTAATCGTGTAGCAAGACCGCCAGCTAAAATAATAGTGGGAAATAATTCTTTGTTCATAATGTCCTTATGATTGGGCAATGACTTGTGTTCCTGAAAAATCAAAACGAAATCTAACTTCTTGCAATCCTGCTTCCCGCATTGCATGACGCAATTTTACTTTATCTTCTGCATAAAACATTAAAAATCCACCACCGCCAGCGCCAATCATTTTGCCGCCAACAGCGCCATTTTTTCTTGCTAATTCATACCAGTCATCTATGTGCGTATTACTCATGTTTGAAGACCGTTGTTTTTTATGGTTCCAATGCACATTCATTAATTCAGCGAATTCGTGCAAATCACCTTTTTCTAAAGCGTCTTTACTTTTCAGTCCAAGTTCTTTAGTAAAATGTAAATTAGAGATCATATCACTGTCTTTATTTTTACTTTTGCTATCCTGTTCCTTTAAAATATGAGATGCCGAACGTGAATAGCCTGTAAAAAAAAGTAATAAATTATCTTCTAAGTTAAATAATGTTTCTTGATCTATTTTTAAAGGCCATGCTTCTACTTCTTCATTGGGTAAAAACCGGAAACAAGTAATCCCACCATAAGCTGCAATGTATTGATCTTGTTTGCCAATAGGTTCTTTTAAAAGATTCAATTCAATATGACAAGCTTCTTCAGCCAATTCTTTTGGGTGAATTAAATTTTTCTTTAAAGTATGCAATGCTTTTAATAAACCGGTAGTAAAGCTTCCCGAAGAACCTAAGCCTGTACCAGAAGGAATATCCGCCATACTGGTAATTTCAAGATGTGGGGCTGGGATAGCAATATATTTTAATGCTTCACGGATAATAGGATGTTCCAGATCATCAATAGAAGTGACTCGTTCCAGTTTTGAATATTTAACAATGATTTCATCAGCAAAGGTTTGATGCAAAGTGATATAAACATATTTATCAATCGCGGCAGCAATTAAAAAACCGCTATGGTCTCGATAATAAGAAGGCAGGTCCGTGCCCCCTCCTCCTAAGGAAATACGTAATGGGCTGCGTACAATAATCATGACTTAGATATCCTATAAATTTCTTCCACAATTTTTAAAGTTTCATATGCTTGTGCCAACCCTGGATTAGGCTGACGATTCAACGTTATATCATTTATAAATTCATTTAATTCAAATTCCCAGGAGTCATCAGCCATAGGATATTCCCAAATGAAAGTTTCTGGCGGGCCCATTGTTTCTGACATTTTATAAAAGGAAATTCGTTCAACACCATAACTTCCTCCTAACCCATTTATCTCGATTTTTCCATTTTTTCCATAAATTTCAAATGAAAAAGTATTTTTCCATTCTGTGCAGCTCGCATGTAAAAATGCTACTTTTTTATCAGCCGTCTTTAATAGAAGAAAACTGTTATCATCAACAGGCATATTCCAATAAAAAGTATCGGCAAAACCTTCAATACTAATAAAATCACCTAAGAACCAACTTGCTAAATCAATTAAGTGGACTCCTTGGTCAATCAATTCTCCCCCCCCCCGATAAGGCAGGATTAGCGCGCCATTCTTTATCATAACCAACACGGCCGCCGTGACCATAACGTGCACGGATAAACATGAGCTCTCCTAAAGCTCCTTCATCAATTAGACTTTTTGCTTTACGAAAAGCTCGATGATAGCGATGATTAAATCCTACACGCGCTAATATGTGAGTTTCTTTTGCAATTTCCATTATTGGAATTAATTCTTCACTGTGTTTAGCAGCTGGTTTTTCAATTAAAAGATGTTTTCCTACTTTTGCTGCGGCTAATGCTATTTCAGCTAATGACGCATGCAGAGTAGAAACAATAATGATATGAAGATCAGGGTTATTGATTGCATCTTGCCAATCCGTGGCTGCTAAAGTTCCTGGAAAGTGTTTAGCTAAATTTTCTGCTCGATCTTTAATTTGATCTACACAAGTGTGTAAGCAAAGTTGAATATTATTTTTGACAGGATGATGACAAATCGTTTTAGCGCGCTTTTGTCCTATTAATCCACAACCAATAATCGCTACATTTAAAAGAGTTGAATGGTCTATGACTTGGGAATTTTTTTCAACTGCGTTCAAAATATCTAACATTACACATCACCCCATGCTTTTCCTCTATCCTTAGGGATAATGCGGCGCAGTGTATATATATCAGAATTAATTAAGTCATCCAAATATTTTGAAAAATCTTTCCATGGATCCCACACAGCGCTTATCAATTTACCTGATAATCCATTACTATTTGAAGAAGCTAAATAAACACAAAGTTGTGCACCAGTTTCAGGGGAAACCCCTCCGCTTTCTTTTTGTTTTAATGCTTGTTGAAAATAGTTTTTTCCGATCTTTTCGGGACCTGCTTGTAATATTTCCTCTAATAAACGTGTGTTCATTGCACCTGGTGCAACCATATTGACATCGATACCAAATTCTTTCACTTCTTCTGCAAGTGTTTCCCCAAACCTGACTACCGCTGCTTTGGAAGCAGCATAAGCACTCAAAAAAGGCATAGGTTTAGTTGCGCCTCCTCCTGAAACAATTAAGATTTTTCCTGCTTTTTTTTGTTTTAAATAAGGCAAAGCTTCCTTACACAAAAGCACTGTCCCTTTTAAATTAATATCAATTGTGTCAGACCATTCATTCCAATCAATTTCCTCCAGAGGACCTTTAGTACCCTGTACACCCGCATTTGCTACTAATATATCTAGTCCACCTAATCGATCCAAAGTAATTTTCACCAAATGCTCAACTTGTTTAGGAAGAGATACATCTGTTTGGTGAATAAACACTTGATTTTTATGCTGCGTTAAATGAAGTAAATCTTGATACGTTTTATTTAATAATTCAATATTTCGAGCACATAAAACAACATTTGCACCCTCTATTATAAATTGTTTTGCTATTTCATACCCAAAACCTTGATTACCACCTGTGATAAGCGCATGTTTCCCACTTAATTTCATATTCTTCTCTCCAATATCCAAGGGTTTTGGTGTAAATATTTAATTGTTTGCATCACACCTTGTTGAATAGTCAATTTAGGTTTCCAACCTAAGCGACGAATTTTCTCTGTTTGTAAAAAGATGAATGGATTGTCACCTATCCAGCCGCGATCACCGCCGCTATAGATTTTTTCTGGAGAATATTGTAAATATTCACAGATCCAACCAATGGAGTCATTGACTTCACAGTATTCATCTGTGCCCAAATTAAAAATATTCACTTTTTCTTTTGCATGCTCAAAGGCGAATAAAATCGCATCGATACAATCATGAATATATAAATAAGACTTCCTCTGCTTTCCGTTTCCTAGCACGTTTAACTTTTTTGGATCAGCCAATAGCTGTTGATAAAAATCAAACACATGACCATGGGTATAGCGTTCACCCAAAATAGAAACAAATCGGAAAATATATCCTTGAAAATTAAATCCTTCACAATAAGCTTGAATCAAACCTTCAGCGGCCAACTTTGAAGCCCCATAGAGTGATGTTTGCACTGGAAATGGAGAATCTTCCGGCGTGGGAATCACATTTGCTTCACCATAAATAGATCCTGTCGATGCAAATGCAATTTTTTTAACATTATTGACTCGCATCGCTTCCAACACATTAAATGTAGCAATGGTATTTTGTTCCAAGTCTCTATTAGGGTGGTGAGTACCAAATCTCACATCGGCATTTGCGGCCAAGTGAAAAACAGCATCCACTTTTTTTGCTGCCTCTATTACCTTATCCCTGTCAAGTAAATCTGCTTGAATTAATTTAAAATGAGGGTTCTTTTTTGCATTTTCTAAAAATTCAATCAATCCAGTGGAAAAATTATCAATACCTACTACTTCATGACCCATTTGCAATAAACGATCAGTCAAATTACTTCCTATAAAACCCGCACACCCTGTCACTAAATAACGCATTCTTTTCTCCACTGCTAGGTTGAAATTTTAAAAACCCAAAATCGAGACAAACAATAGCCTACCCCAACAGTACAACCAATAGAGCAAAGCAATCCAATAAATGGAGATAAGTTGAGTATCTCCACAACACCATACATCACACTCATGGTAATTAAATAATTTGTAATAACCATAACAAGATATTTAGGTACTTGTTTTAGGATAGTCCCATCTGATTTTCGAAAGGTAACGTTACGGTTTCCAGTAAAATGAACGATAACCGATAGCACAAAAGCAATTGAAACAGCAACTTGATAATTAAGATTAATTAATTTCCATAGTATGGTAAAAGAAGCAAAATTCACTACCGCTGAAATAGCTCCTACAGTAACAAATAACATCATAGTG
>Ga0207151_1140_pt1 | contig 16544 bp, 9 predicted proteins | sample Alteio_BWMinHeat_29_FD_153523 | JGI IMG/M metagenome (GOLD analysis project Ga0207151, IMG submission 153523) | Enriched cells from forest soil in Barre Woods Harvard Forest LTER site, Petersham, Massachusetts, United States -... | ecosystem: Environmental > Terrestrial > Soil > Temperate forest >... | reverse complement strand
ATGAATCTCCATGAACCTACACTCGTGAATGGGAAAGTGATGATGCCGAATGAGGCGAACTACCGTTTAGCGCGGAATGCGATGACCTCTCAGTTTCTTGAGAAACTTTTTTCTTTTTATCTAACACCCGCCGCAAATTTGGGCAGGGAGCTGACAAATCTTGGAGCAGTGCGCGTCCCAGAAGTAACTGTAAGGCCGAGAAAGGCTTCGCATCAAGGGAGTTTGGTCCAAGCATTGTGGGGAATGATCCACGATGATAAGTCCCAGTCTGAGCTATCTCAGGCGGCAATTGAACGCCGTAGAGTGCGCCTGAAAATGAGTGTGCTGTTCGGTTATTTTCAGAACAACCGCGGCAGGCTTGGCGAAACTGACATGGCATCGCAGCTGGAGCGTGCGGTCACGTCTGTGCGAAGGACTCTTCTAGCATCGCGTCAGCGGGAATTCATCACTCAGGAAGAGTTCCAGAAGAGCTGCAATGAATTGGATCTGATCGGAAAAGCGCTGCGCGAAGCGGCTTCGGGAAAAAGGCCCGTCAAGCTAACCTCTGCATTTAAACCCTCTTCAGGCTATTCTGCAAACGAGATTTGGGCTGAGGTGATGGCTCCCACACAGATCGACATCAAGCGGCAGGACGAGGAAAGAGAGGCTAAGCGCCAAGAAGAGTTTCCGGTTAAAGCCGCTCCAACGCCATTTGTGAGCCATTCCAGGATTGTCTATAAGTGTGAAGTGCCGCGCCCGCTGGAGTTTACTGACGCCACTATGATGAAAGACATAGCAGAGATGGTCCAGGTGTGCAGAAAGCTAAAAGATCAGAAGCGGTTTCTGGAACTCCAGGACTATCTGTGCAGGCAGTGTGAGCTGTTGCCATTTGATCCTGTCGAGCCGCAGCCTGGAGATAGCAGGGAAGACGATAGCACTTACGATTTCAATTTCAGTCGGAATCGCAAGCTGAAGGCTGAGGATCTTTGGCGCCGGTTCAACCGTGTTCAAAGCGAACAATTGATCGAGATGATGGGGGAGCTCTCCACGTTGCTGTGGGACTCTGCCAAGGAAACACGTTCGCTTTTGCCGGACCGCATTGTGGCGATGTTGAGATTCGGGACAATTTCCGATCATCTTGCTGTGAGCAACAAGATCTATGATGGCGATCGCTTCCGCATCGAAGAGTATGAGAAGATCCGAGGGTTGTTAAAGAGCAAATCGGTGAATCGCCGTTCCGCGTACAGGTTGACTTCTAAGAGGAGTAGTGACTTTCTCGACAATATGCGCCTCTACAACGTGTATAGGCAGCAGATGAGTCCTCGTGGTGGTGTCCTCATGCAGAACTTAAGGTACAATTACCGGCCGTTTCAGCCTGAAAAGGGCCACGTTCCAATGCCCCGTTCCAAACACCTCGATATACTGATGGATATTATGGACCGCATCAATGAGGAGTTTAATTGGAGTTCTGATGACATAGATCGTCAAGCCGACAAGCATATTTCACAATGGGGTCGGCCTTTCCAGCATGTGCCGATAGCAGGTGCTGCGTCGATATTTTCGATTTCCACAGGATCCGACGACCCTCCGAAAAAGGGCCAAGAAACCGCCAGTTACCTATTACGTCGTGATACCGAGTCTAACAGAATGACCCAGGAAGCCATCGTGGACAATCCCGCTCTGGTTTTGAGGAAGTGGGGCGAAACGTGGCAGAACAATCTCGATTCATACTCATTTACCGGCTTTCTGATCGCACAAAAAGGCCAAAAGCGGGATCCAAAGTTCGATACCCTTCCGGCGGGGTTGGGGAAGCAAGATTTAACAGACTTCTTGTTGGCACTACATGGGATGACCTGTTACGCAGAGGTTCCGGCACTGCTTGCGAAGAAGCCTCAGCTGCTGGCTCATGGGGATGTGAGAGCGGCGATTGAGATGGTCTTTATGAACCATCGCCAGATTGCGCGCGGCAACAGTTTAATGCCTGACTACCACAACTACTTGGCAGGGGTGTTGCAGCAAGCGTTCGAGGTGCTGACGAAGCAAAAAGAGATTCCGGCGGCTCTCTTTGTAGAGCATATGTCTTTCACAGCGGCCACGATTTTCCAGCAGATGGGTAAGGAGGAAGCGGAAAAGGCAAATGTCTTCCAAGAGCATTTTCGCGAGGTACAGAATTGGGCGCTGGAGTCGATGCTGCCCGGCAACGAGATGACCTCTCATCGTTATATTTTGTTGTGCCACTATCTAGAACAGTACAACCGCAAGCCGCACATTACCGAAGAAGAGATTCGCGATATGATCTTGCTCAACGCACAGCTGGACGTCACTCCTATTGTGCAAGAAGAGTTTGATCCTGTTTTGCACGATGGATTCAAGAGGATGTTTGCCCGCTGGGCGCAAACGCTTGAGGTTGCGTTCATGGCCTCTCCGGAGCTTCTGCAACATGTTCTGGACAAGGTGTGCTTGATTAATAACTTTCCGATCCCTGCCGGGAAGTGGGCCGGATCGTTCCCGGTATTTCGTTGCGACCGGTATGAGATCGACTTATTGAAAGGTCAGGTCATCGACCTGACAAAGGGCAGAAAACGTAGCGGCTTCTCAGCTGCAGTGCTTCGCGACGAGCATTTTCTGGAGCTCTTTGGACATCTTGATCAGACGAAACTTGACATTGCGCAATACAAGGGTGCTGCCGGAGATGTGTTCCACTTCGTCGATGAGTTCAATGTTCAGAATAAGATCGAAGTGGGTGAGAAGGGTAAGTTGCGCATCTATAAGAAAATGAATCCTGATGGTCCCTGGATGCAATTTCTGCCTTTACAAAAGCTTGTCGGGGCATTTGATCACGCAGTCTTTGTCGATCCCGCAGATAAGAAGAAGAGGCGGCTGTTTGAGAAGGGAGGCCGGCCGCTTTTCGATGTGGAATGCAGCGTCTCACGCGATGGTTCGACAGTCACTGTGCAGCGTCTTCAGGATCTGAGAACGAACGCTCACGATGGCATGAAAGCCTCACAAGCAGTGCCTGGAGCACATCCTATCATCGACCTTTTCGCTGACTTCGAGAATCTTGATCGCATTCTGGTGTGGTCACAAAATGGCCAAATGAAAGAGATTGAAACGCCAGGATACAACCTGCGGTTTGGTGTAAAGAACAACCAAGTGACCTGTCTTGATCCAAGATTTGAAGGGTATGTTCTGGATCTCCAAGCGACGAAAGAGAAGTCGCGAGGCATCCCGGGCGCCCTCGTATTCCTCCATCCCGATCCGAGCCGCGATCCATTGATGCTTTTTCCCGCCAATGATGAGGGAGATTACTCTGCGCGCCTTCCGGAACAGGGTCAAGGGTATCTGAACAAGATCAAGTTCATTTTTCGAATGGCGATGAATTATTTGCAAAGTTTACCGTTGGTAAAAATAGTGTGGACTCATAGTCACACGTTTAAGAGGGATTTCAGAGTCCTCACCATTTCATCGCTCAATGACGAGTTTCTAATCGATGAGGGCCAAGAGTTTGACACTACTAAGGACCTGTTCCTGAGTGGGCTGCGAAACCTCGAAGCCGGCCGTCGCGGAGCTGTCGAGTTCTTGCATGAACTGATGGCAAAGTGGAAAGGGCCGATGGAAGTCACAGCTTACGCCTCCGACTTTGTCGCCAAAGTCATGAATTTGGCTGCGCGTTCTCCAAATAATGGAGATCTCATTGGATTTAGCCTCAAGACTATTCTGGCCATGCTTCGAAAGTTTCCTTATACACAAGCGAATGCAGATTATAGAAAAGCTGTAGTGATGCTACATGAGGCGTATTTGCAGATTGGAAAAGACGCGGACATCCGTTCACGGTTGAGCAGAGAAGAGGAAAAGCTCGCTCTTGACTTAATCGAGAAGGAACGGATCGCCTCACAATCTGCCCGGCCTGAAGGTGAGGTAAAGCATCGGGTCGAACGCCGTGAGCTCGAAGAGAAAGTGAAAGCTGCCGATACGATTGAAGATTTGGAGAAGCAGCTAGAAGCAGCCCGCGAAGCGAAGCGCAATCACGAAATTGTTGCAAAACGTGCCGGAGAGGCCTTTTTTAGGGCGGATGAACTGGCGAAGTTCTTTGAAGAGCAGCAAGATGTTGGCGCGCAGGTCGACCTATCTTCGGCTATAAACCACAAGGATGCTCAAGTAAGGCAAGCGGCCGCAGAGCTGTCCGAGGATCTGCAGCTCTTCAACGCCCGTGCCGCCAACATGAAGGTGCGTCGTTTGAAATCTGAGGCGGAACTGGATTCGGTAATCACTTCTATCGGAAGAAAAAGAGAAATCGCCTCTACGAAGGTAGGCCGGTGCAAGGAACAGGTCAGCACATTGCTTCGCACTTCGCCGGATCATCTCTTTCAAAACGAGCTGATCGCCGGATATCGCGTGTCGCCGCTCTTCCAAGACATGATCCTGGCAATGCTGCAAGGCCGTATCAATGAGGTCGAATTGCCCGCAGGGGTCACGCACGACCAGATGAAGGAAGCAATGCGCGAAATGTTCGATGCGCTAGTCGAAGAACGATGCCTCTTCAAGATGCTTGAGGAGGCACGCAGGATGAAGCTCGAAGGCGAAGCGCTTGCGCCTTCATCCGGAAACAAGCTCTACAAGATGATGTCGGCCGCTCGTCTGTTTGATCCGCAAAAGCACCCCGAATTGCTTATCTTTGAATACTTCCGCGGTTTCTTGCTGCGCGACACACAGCTGAATCTCATTCAGGACTTTTTACTCGATCCAAACGCACTGCGACAAGCGATCACAGGTTCCGGAAAAACATCTGTGATCATGGTTCTGCTGGCTCTGATGAAGCCGAACGGAACCAATTTAGTAACGACGAAGTTTTTAGAGCCGTTGCTGCCAGAAGCCCTTAGGAATTTCAGGGCCACGCTCGGCTTCTTCCGCAAGGCGTTTGTGCATCTCGAATTCTCTAACCAGATGCCGATTGTCCACCGAGAGAGGGATAATGAAGGCAATGAAGTGCAAACCTCGCTCTTCAAAACAATGTACAAACAGATGCTGGATGCTGTCCTCAATAAGAAGTGCTGCGTCACTAATCGTCGAACGCTGCCGCTCATCGAGGAGAAATGGATTGCGCTCCTGAAGAAACTGTCGAGCCTTCCTTCCGGAGAATCCGCCCCAAAAATCGATCTCGAACATCTGTTCTATTTGTCGAAGATACTGAAATTGGGTTATTCGCGTGAAGAGACGATCATTGACGAACACGACAGCATGCTTTACGCACGGGAAGAGGTGCATCTCGGCATCGGCGGAGGAAAGCCTGTTGAAGAGTTTATTTGGGGAACAACTCTTTCAGTCTTTGATGAGCTTCTGAAGATTCCAGGACTTGGGCTAAAGAACAATATGCAAGGCGAACTGGATGAAAAACAGCGCGCAGAATGTCTCCAAATGGCCGCTAAATTGGTAGCAGAAAAGTATATTAAAAATAGCATCGTTCCAAGCGAGCATCTACAAGCCCTTTCTGAATACTTGTCTGGCGGTAGCGAAGCGATTCTATCTGAATTAGACAAGCTTCCTCCTCATCACCGTGGAGAGCTCGCCGTGGCTAAAGACATTTTGACTGTTTTCTTGCCATCAACGCTCGCTAAGCCGGGAAGACTTAAATACATCCGCTCGAAGGATGGCGTCCGCACTGTTCCTTGCAGCGCTTGCGATGTCCCGCGCGAAGGATCTGAGTTCGATGACATCCGTGAACGTCTCTGCTACATGGCCGCAGACTACTATCAGAACGGCATTAAGGACCATGTCTTTAGGGATTGGGTCGTCGGACTCAAGCGCGAAGCGATTCAAGATATGACTAAGCGAGGCCTTGCCACAATGGATGGTACTCTCCCCGGGGATATCTTCCGCGAATACTTCCCCAACGAATCCCTGAATAGCATTCTGGAAGCGGATATCTCACGTCTTCATGGAGTAGTCCAGAAAGATGACAAGCTCATCCGCAAGTTCCTGGAACGAGAAATGGCAAAACTGGAACTCTCACTCGAAAAGGCGACGAGCGATCCCCACAACCAGGTGTCGATGGCACGAGCTGCCTCCGGAGCTTCCGCCACAAAGGGCTGCGTCGACGGATACCATCGCCGCTTCTCCCGTAAAAAGTTGAAAGAGCCCGGAGCAATGGGCGAGATGGTCGCACGCTTGATGCAGCGCCTCAATGGAAGAGCTCCTCTGCACTACAATCCTGCCGACCCGAAAAAGGTCCTCGAGGAGGTCCTCAAACAGGACCCCGAACTGCGCATCATGATCGACGGAGTCGCAGCGCTGCGCGGAATTCCTCCGCAAGATGTTGCTGAGCAGCTCATGACCGCCGCAGGGATGCCAACAGCCGGATTCTTCGATCTCGAAGGACACAAACACGTTGTTGGAAATGCCCGTGCAAGACGTTCTCAAAGGGTGCAGTATTATCCCGAAGCGCAGTCGCTCGGTGCTGACGAAGAGCTCGCCCCATCACTGAAGTCGGGCCTATTCGCAAACGGCCGCAAACCTCTGGAAAAGGTGACCCAACACGCCGGAAGACTTCGCAACACACAACAGCCTCTAGTTCTGATCGTGCCAAATGGCTCCCCAATCCGCAAAGGAGACGACCTAGTGGCTCAAAGCTTGATTGTCGAAGCACAAGAGAATGGAGAATTGCTCTACCGCTCGAAAAAGCAGGAGCTGCGCGACGTCGTCCGCAAACAGATGGTCAAAACACTAGTCAAGATTATTCTCGATCCGAAGCAAGGCATCAAAAGAGGATGTGAACTGTTCCGACTGTATGACAAAGAGGACATCCTCATCAGTAGAAGCAGCACTGCACTGCTCTCTCCCGCAGAATACTACAAGCAAAACCGCCAGCAGAAGAAAACAGACAAAGAGCCCGGGCATGTCCTCGCAAGGCTTCAAAAGGACTACCTCGCGCTTGCTGAACGGTGCGGACTCACAAAAGTCGCGCAGATTTACAAAAGGATCGATATCGCCTCGCCGCAGATCGTTGCGCAAATGCCTCAATTCGTCATGGGGGGAGAAGAGACCCTCGGCCGCGAAATCGAAGTGGAAAAAGATCTCAACGTGGCCGCAGAAGTAGCTGGCGAGACCGAAGTCAACATCGAAGTGGCCACAGACTTACAAGACGAAATCCCCTACTACCTCGCATGGCGCAAACATGATGACAAGAGGGCCTTCCGACTGCACTGGTACAACACAAAGCTTCACAAGGACTATAGACCGAACATCCGATTCACAGAAAACCAGCTTCCTCTCCACCGCGAAGAGTGGGTGCAGTCACGCACCTTCCATAGAAAGCCTCATGACCATTTGCAAAACAGGGTCCGTTATGTGTGGGTCAGGGAGTTCTTCGGCAAACTCGAAGCCAATTCCAAAGATGATCAACGCTTTTTGGGACTGCAGGCGCTCGACATGCTCGATACCCAGACCGTGATGAATGATCCGATCAGAAGATATGTGCAACAACAGCCCGGTCATATACACTATCGCTCTCATCCTCCTGTCGATTTTATCTACGACATGCGCAGCAGAAGGCCTATCTACTCAAATGGAGCCGGAGCCCATGAGCTGCAATACAACTTGGTCGAAAAGCATACAGTGCCCAAATGGATTCCTCCCACGGGAAGATTGATGGACTTTGGAAGACGCAGCAGCACCGAATTTGAAGTAGAGGAGCTTATTGTTGCAAGCCATGATTATAGGAAGGATTGCGCGGAAAGTCTCGTCCAAATCCGATTCGAAGACGGCCAATATCACGACTACACCGATGAAGAGCTACGCCTCCTCGAAGAGTGGATCAGGAAGTCGGGTAACTCTCGCGACATGGAGGAGTACTTCGTGAAGGACATCCTTCGCTTGCGCCCCCTTGACCGCTCCAGGTACAAACACTCCCAACTCCACGCCCTCTTCCGCAAGCTCGAGGTTACAGCTTAGCAGTACTTTGAGAAGTATTAAACCGAGCTCAAGACCGAGGGAATAATTTACCGCGGAGCCGCGGTGAGCGCAGAGAAAGCGCAGAGGAAACTTGGATAAAGATAATAGACTACTTTTGTGAAGAAAAAAAATTCTCTGCGTTTTCTCCGCGCTCACCGCGGCTCCGCGGTAAAACCACCTATACAGTTGAACAGCGCGCAATAGCCAAAAAAACAAGTCCTTTTCACTGGAGTGTAACAATCTCTTCAATCATGGGCTCCAACTGATCATACAAAAATGCCGCACGATGGTCCCAGGTATGTGCTTGCAAGACTTTTTCACGTCCTCTCTGCACAAGTTCTTCTCTCTTTTGATCATCCTTCAGGTACTCTACCAAGTAATCATTGACCTCATGCGTTCCAGGGGGTCTATAAAAAAGAATATCCTCCTCATGTGTAAATTGGCTGGCAAGATAATCATTTTGATTGGTTAATACAGCAGCCCCACAAGCTATCCCGTTGAAGATTCTTTCATGGGCTCCATATTTAAAAAATGCAGAGGTGTTCAATACAATTTTGCTTTTCTGCATGATTTCCAAGGCTTTGATATAGCCGACTTCTTCATGCACAATGATGTTAGGATGATCGCTCCCCAGAAATTCACTCCATGTGGCTTTTTCATGAGGCCCTCCGAATAAGTCCACTCTGACATCTTTTATGTGACGCAAAAGTTCAATGCGATCTAACCCCTTAAGATAGCGTTCGATATCGATAGCAAGTTCGATAAAATTGACGGATCGGGTGTCTACATGTTGGGTAGCCTGTGCTAATATTTGTGCATGTGAGAGATCTAAGTTCGATAGAGATCGATGCGCTGTCTCTTCTAATAGGTCTGCAAAAGCTTTTCCATACCGGATGATCCATTGATTTTTAATAGCATCAAGATTTGTGAAAGATCCTAGCATCACGACATCAAAAGGCCTTTCAGATCTTGGTGCAGGCGAGGTTTCGACCAATTTTTTATCTACGGCATGTGGCAAAAAAAGGGAGTGTGTGAAATGTACGCTCTTTAGAAAATCCACTCCAAAGCGATCTACACACGTGATGATGTTGTAGCGTCCCTTTAGCAATTCTAGAAAATAAAAAGGCGGATCAACTAGACAGGAAACGTGTGGAATTTGAAGCATATCGCTCAAAAAACGCCCTTCCTGATCAGGTAGTAATGCATTAAAGGTGAGGGTGCAATCCGGGGGATCATGAGTCACTTCATGGTATAAGAGCTTAAAGCCATCCTTGTTTCCTTCCAGGATGGAAACACGTACTCCCAATTCTCGAAAAGAATTGGCTAAGCTTTTTGTAAACGATTGTAAAACCTCGTAGCGGCTATATTGAGGCATTATGAAAATGACTTTTCTGATCATTTAACGGGGATCCATTTTTTTCGTGAGCCAAGCGTTTTACCCTTTCTTTCTTTACTCATATGAGTCTCTTTTCTTTCTTTTTCTGTCTTTGCTCTGGGAACTGTTGTTCCAATGGCCTCAGCTACTTTTTGTTCCAGAAGCTGCTTCTCTTTTTGCCCTTCGGTCCAAAGGGGAGTGCTTTTGGCCAATTTAAGTGAATCCTCAAAATGTTTAGGATTAATCCCCGTTTTCTCAAATGTTTTTTCCAGAGATTCTTTCAACTCGCGATGCATTGTCCGCATCTTATCGAACATTTGCTTCATATCTGTTGGCTCTTCTTCTTTTGCTTCACTGGCGGGTGGGGTTGACTTTGGCTTAGGGGCAGGCTTCGCTTTTTTGCGCGCATAGTCAAAAATACTACTCTCTTCCTCTCTCTTCATAATCCTATATTAACATTTATTTTGAAAAATTGCACCTTTGGAACGTCTGTACAAGATATTTAGCTACCTTTGGAGAGTATAATAGCCCTATATGACCTATAGAATTCCAACTTTTACATTTCCCTTGGGGCAGAAAAGCCGATTGATTAGGGATAATCATCAAGTCTGTCAAACTGCCGAGATGGTAAAATTGAGTGGCGTTCTTACTTTCCTTTAAGAGTGCCTCTAAGGCTTGAATAAAGCTTGAACTGCACTCCATTTGCCTAGCACAGGCTCCTAGACCGATTTTAGCCACTTTAGTGCCTGCAAGGGGTGATCCTAAGGTGATCACTGCCCTTACACTATTATTAGGGGCATATTTAACGGTATAGTGCATAGCCACAACGCCACCCATAGAATGACCGATCAATAGAAGATCTGAGCGTTTAGTGACTTTTTCAATCCATTTGGCCTTTGAAGCCACTCTCAACGCATATTGGTCAAAATCTTGAAAAGGAGAACCTAAATTAATAGTAAAAATAGGCCCACAACCGCCTTGGCGCAATTTTCGACGTAAGTAAATCCATGCAGAACTACTGTGCAAATAACCATGAATGAGCAGGATTGGTATGCCCGGTTCTTTGGGAATAGCGGCAAAATAGGCTAGGTTGATTGGAGCTGTAGCGATCACAATTAATAACGCTAAAAGCTCACCCAACAAACTTTTGATCGCATAGAGGAATTTCATAACTATCTGAGACTATCATCCCAGTTGAATCGACAGCAACTTTTATGCCTAAGGGGAATTATGCCCGTTCTTCTGGGTAAGATTGGATTCCTACAACAACAGTCGCAACAACTGCTTTCTTCGACAATTGGAAAATAAATTCCTATTGAAATTTGAAAGCGATTTTCAAAAATAGGATCGTGGCTATATTTTGCCTTAACCCACCAGTAGTCATTCCATTCCATTTCAAAAGTGCCTATGAACCCAAAATCCCTTTCAGGAATATCGTTGGTGATGTAATAGCCTCCAAGCCCAATTCTAGAGGATAGATCTCCCCATTTAGAGGGGATGATGAACTCTCTCGATAATTCTAGAAGGGCCAAATTGCATGCATATTCGGTCGATTTTTTAGAAAAGAAAAAACCCCCGGGAAATTCTTCAAAGAAAGTACAAATCGTTTTTCTGTTTGTTAAGGATAGATTTCCTTGAAAAGAAAGATGCCAGCAACAGCGATCGATTTCAGCTTGAATCCCGATCTGTTGAAAATCTTGATCTCGAAAATGCCTCCAGTCATAGAAAAAACCAATCCACTCTTGACTGCTCCAGTCAGAATTTGTCCCAAAACCTATGCTAGCCGCGTTAGAACCATGCTCAAAACGGTGCCATTTAAAATCGAAAAAACCGCCTTCCCATTGTCTTTTAGTGACGGTAGCACCCAAAGTTGCATAGGATTCATTCACACCTATCTCTTGCCCCACATGAGCTTCAAGAGTACCACGCGCTGAATAGTTTAAATAATTTGTTCTAGCCTCTTGGCCATAAACCATAAACGGTAAAATCAATAAAAGAATAAGTATTTTCATACAAATTTTATGATTAACGTTTTTTAAGATTTTAGTCAAAATATGAATATCTCTTCGTAGTGATTGCAATTAAAGAGCTTAGGTAGCATAATTTCTGCAATAAGAGATTTTTAAAATAGGAAAATGCATGACCTACTTGAAAGAGTTTCAACAGCAGATCCATGACAAAAATTGGACAAAGTTCTTGCAGTTGTGGGAAGAATATTGTGCAAGTGATCAACTGGATGTCACCGAATTTTCTGAGCTTCTAAAAAGTATTAAAAATTCTGAATTCTCAAAATCGTTCGGCAAAATTGTTGAAACTGCTTTACCGCTTCTTCAACTTCTTCCCAATCCCGAAGATAAATATTCTATCCTAAAGCTTCTCATCGACCTAGAAACAACAAATACTCCCCTCTTAGCCGACCTAACCTCTCAAGCGCTTAAAGAACGATACGGATCTCAACCTCAATTCCAAGAGCGTATGCGCATGGTCGGACTTCGCACGAGGGAAAATTTCCAAGGTGCATTAACCAATTATGACCTCCTCAGCCATATGGAGAAGGGGAATTTCGTTCTCCATTCGGGAGGATGGGGCACAGGCGAAATCATTGAAATTTCTCCCATACGTCAACAAGTCTCCATTGAATTTGAAAATGTACCCGGACGCAAACACTTCTCTTTCGAACACGCCTTTAAGGCCTTGACACCCCTTCAGAAAGATCATTTTTTGGTGCGCCGTTTTGCAGACCCCGATCGTTTAGAACAAGAGGCTACGGATGACCCTGTAGCCATCATTAAAAAGTTACTCATTGACCTTGGGCCAAAAACCGCCGGTGAAATCAAAGAAGAGATGGTGGACTTAGTCATTCCGGAAAAAAACTGGACAAAATGGTGGCAAAATGCTCGAACCAAACTCAAGAAAGACCCCCTTGTAAACTGTCCTGAAGCTTTGAAAGATCCTTTCACCTTAAGAGGCGTTGAACTTTCTCAAGAAGAGCGCTTGCAAACCGCCATGGGCAAAAAAACCAACGTCGATGATTTCATTGAAACTGCTTATAATTTTCTGAGAGATCTCCCTGACGCGCGAAAGCATCAAGCAGTCCGAGAAGAGATTAAAGAAAAACTTTTGGCCCAGTTGGCATCCCCATTGCAACCAGAACAAGAATTGCAACTTACCATTTGTCTGGACAATTACTTTTCTCACACAATACCCGGAAAAACTCCCAAAGAACAGATTTTAAGTATTTCCAATATCGAGACAGTCATTCACGCTATCAATATTATCGCATTAAAAAAACGCGTCCTAATGCTAGTCAGAGAACATCGCAAAGACTGGATGGAGCTCTTTCTGCGCCTTATGGTTTCTATTAAACATTCTGCGCTTCGTGAATATATCCTCAAAGAACTCCAGCAGGAACCCACTAAGAATGCTCTTGAGAGCTTCTTGAAGAGGCTTTTACAGCATCCTGAAGAACACCCCGATTATTTTGTCTGGTATTTCCAAAAGGTCCTCGAAAGCGGCAAAGAAAAAATTCCTTACTCCGATAAGGAAGGGCAATGCCAATTTTTCGATGCTTTTCTAGTGCTTATGCACCGCATCGAAAACAAATCCGATTACAAAGACTTAACTAAAAAAATGTACTTGCTTCTTTCCGGAAAAAGGTACGAAATCGTCCGAAAAGTCATGGAAGGGGCATCTCTTGAATATGTTCGGGAATTTTTGCTCCTCGCATCGAAATGCCACACCTTATCTGAACATGACCGCCAAATTTTACGGTCGCTAGCCGCCGTGGTGCATCCTATCTTGGGCAAAGAAGATGAACGTGCAGAGAAGAAAGATGCCCACATCATATGGACCACAGAAAACGGCTACTTACGCGTACAAGATCAAGTGAAGCACATCGGTACTGTAGAAGTTATTGAAAATGCACGTGAAATCGAGGCTGCTAGAGCCCTTGGAGACCTCAGGGAGAACTCTGAATATAAGTTTGCTGTTGAAAGAAGATCCCGGCTACAAGGACAGCTAAAAACACTGTCCGATCAATTAAAGCGCGCGCGCATCCTAACTAAAGAGGATGTCTCAACGGAAGAAGTTGGTGTTGGAAATGTTGTCGAAGTGACAGATGACAAAGGACAACGCACCACATATACCATTCTAGGGCCTTGGGAAGCAGATGCAGAGAAAAATATTCTCTCTTTCCAGTCCCAGCTTGCGCAATCTATGATAGGCTGTAAGAGGGGCGAGAAATTTAAGTTTAGAAACGAAGAACTTAAAATTGCAAATATCCTTAGCTTTTTTGATAAATAGTTTTAGATGCACTATTTAGTCGATGGCTACAATTTTCTGTTCCGCCTCAATGCCGATCCCAAAAACCTAACAGAACGCCGTCAGCAGCTCATCAATGACCTTGGGACCAAGGCACAGCTATTAAATCTTCAGGTAACCCTTGTATTTGATTCTCAATATCAGCAAGGCGAGTCCACACGCTCCCACTATAAAGAACTAGAAATCCTGTTTACCTCTTATGGGGAGACAGCCGACGATCGCATCATAGAAGAGGTGCAGGCTGCAGCTAAGCCTAAGCAGATCGTTGTGGTCACTTCCGACAAAAAGCTCGCCTGGTTTGCACGGCGTTGTGAAGCACAGACCCAAAGCATCGAAGATTTTAACACTTGGCTTGAAAAGCGTTATCGCAATCTGTATCGAGGTAAGAAAGAGAAGAAAGAACAATCACCCGGAACTAAGCTTGAAACTGACATAGATCGCTGGCTGCGCTTGTTCGAAGAACGGCACAAAAGGTTATAGCTAGTTATAGTGACTTTATGCTATAACTACCTATAACGTAACAGTTCAGATACCTCCTTCGTCGGGGGCATCTGAAAGAAAATAATATTCCAGTAAAAATTTTTTTAGAATCTTGTTCGATTGCTGAAAGAACAGATTTGCAAAAATCTTCTGTATTGTCATAAATTAATTGTTTTTAATATTAATTTTATTTACAATATTTGTTATGACTGTCTATATTAATTCAGATAATTGGAATTCCTCTCTTGTCCCATTAATATGGAATATTAATGCATCGCGTTATATGAGTAATGCGAAAGGGGCTCCCCATATCATTACTAGAGTTGTCGTGAGAACACTCTTTATTGTTCCTATCCTATGGAAAGGCACCTGCGAAATTTTTCGATTCACTCTCTCTTCGAAATATCCCTTTGACACTTTAATCTCTTATATTGCTGTCATGTTCCTTAGCTTAATATACCTCCCTTTAGGCAAAGCATTCACAGTAGCCATGGGTCGAGATCCTGGTAGGTTAATAACGAAACTCGTAGAAAAGAAACAATTTGAATTTCTAAGAGTACTCTTTGAGAAAGAGCTTTTGCGTGCTAAAGATTGCGTAGAGGCTCTTGTTTATTATGGAGGAGTCACTTCAGAAGATTTAAAAAAAATAATTCCAAGAAAAAAGGCTATAGCTTTTCTTAAATATGCAATCATTAATAGACATTATCATTATGACCTCAATAGAGTCCCTAGCGCATTGGAATATGTTGGTAAAGAGATTGATTCAATTCCGTGGCATGAAGATGTACATCGTTTAATATGGGCAAGAACGAACATTTATTGCTCTGTTCGCGATAACCTTCCTGTTATCAATTTATTTAAGAGAGCATTATCAGATCACAACCTGCTAGCATTGAGAGCTTTAAGAGATAATGCGCCAGGTATGGGCGTACAGTTTTCTATAGAATTAATTGAATTTGCTATTGATAATGATTTATATCTACCCTTTAAAGAAGTCTATGATATTAATAATCTTCCTAAAATTCCGCCATATAAGCTTTCTGATAACGATAATGCTGTAAACCAAACAAAATGGGCTAAACGAGCTCACATTTATTTCGCAACTCACAATGCAATATTCATAGCAATAACAAACCAAGCCATGATTGCTTTAAAGTTAATTTGTAAACGTGAACTGGCTTTTGGATATAGTAGTATATATGTTTTGAGCCAGTATATTTCACCTTATCTAAAGATTGATTCTATACAGACTTTATATGACTTACACGTTAATCGTGCTTTATGTCTACACATAGCCTGTAGTCTTAAAGCAGAACATTTCGTTTACCAGATATTGCCCCAGAATCCAGATTGTGCAAGTGACAGCGATAGTAAAATGTCCATTTTAACTGCCACTTTACAGGCGAGCCCACAACAACTAGAAAGAAATGAATATGACCTTCCAGTTGTCCATCAGCAAGTCCAACGCATCTTGAACTTTTTATACGAAAATGGTTTTTTTAATGTTAATGATGTACTTGAATTACGTCCCTATATGGATGCTGATTTCTGCATTAATCGTGATATAGCAAAAAATTTGCCTAATAACCCATTAAATAAATTTTTCAATGGCACTGACTATAACTATAGATCAAAATTAGTAGATATAGCTCAACATGAAGTGTCCAAACACCTTGCTCATCTTCCGTTGTTTGATCCTCTACTAAGAATCATTGCCTCTTACACTGTTTGAGCCAGTGCTGCATGAGCTGCTGCTAATCTTGCTACAGGCACACGATAGGGTGAGCAAGAAAGGCAAGATAACAAATAAGAATATGCGCCTTAATTCTTTTCCTGACTTCGACACTTTTTGGTTTGGCACAACGCCCTTTTCCTGGAGGAGACTCTAAATTGATTTTGTTGTGCCTAGTTAATAAATAAAGTCATTGATATTAAATAAAGACTCTGTTAACATCGCCCCATGTTTATCAGAATCAAGTCCACACCAAATTCTCCGCGCAAAAGTGTCCAAATTTGCGAAGGAATTCGCAAAGACGGCAAAGTACGGCAACGCGTGCTGCGTCATGTCGGTGTCGCCAAAGACGAGCACCATCTAGCTGAACTCAAAAAATTAGCTGATGTGATCAAATTACAGCTGATCGAAGAACAGAAAGGCCCTTTTCTACTACCAACAAAGCAGCTATTTACACAAGCACATGCAAATGAACAGGCGACGCATTTATCCACGAATTTGGTCGAAAAGGCCGCCGAAGCAAATGCTGAACTTCCCGAAAGCTTGACGGTAGACCTTAGAAAACTGAGGGAGAAGCAACGCCTTGTAGAGGGATTCCACGATGTATTTGGAAAGCTTTTTAGACAGTTTGGCTTTCACCATCTCTTGAGCAAGAAACAAAACGAAATTCTTAAAGATATTTTACTTGCGCGGATTGCGATGCCAGCCAGC
>Ga0207151_1139_pt1 | contig 16883 bp, 16 predicted proteins | sample Alteio_BWMinHeat_29_FD_153523 | JGI IMG/M metagenome (GOLD analysis project Ga0207151, IMG submission 153523) | Enriched cells from forest soil in Barre Woods Harvard Forest LTER site, Petersham, Massachusetts, United States -... | ecosystem: Environmental > Terrestrial > Soil > Temperate forest >... | reverse complement strand
GCACATTACTTTTTTCATCCTTCATCCTTTAGCCTTCATCCTTTCCATACGCCTTCATCCTTTCATTATTCTTTTCTTTCTAGACACAATGCGTCCTCTCTGTTATATTTGCTCTCCTACCATAGCCATTAAAAGAAAAGGTTTACCATGGAAAAACAGAAGCGCTGGCAGTTTTATCTGATCATTGCAGTGATGCTCCTCACCCTATACAACATTCTTCCCACCCTTTTCTATTACTCGAAACCGTTAAATTCTCCTATCGATGAGCCAAGGGCTCGTCAAGTGGCTGTACAGATGGTTGATCGCGTGAATCAACTTGAAAATGATGCAGTTGAGTGGGTCTATTCATTTGCTCACTTATTAAAGCTGTCTCCTCAGTCGGTTCAGCTCAAACAAGATGATCCTGGACTCATCGAAGTGGTTTTTAGCACCCCTCAGGAGGCTGAAACGTTCAAACGATATCTTCCTCAAGCGGGTGTCCTTATCCCTTTTATTCCTTCTCAATTAGAACTCTTTCCCGCTGAAAATCTCGAGGGCAGTAATCGCGTTCTAGTGGCTCGACAGATCTATGTGCACCTCAACCCTACCGAAGTAGACCAACTCTTTCATTACACTCCAAAATATGAGTCCACAGGTGTGCTAGCGCCAGCCTACAAAAATCTGGTCTATGACCGCGCTACACAGATCGCCATAGGCTTTGGAGGGCCATCAAAAATAGCGCTCCAACTCGCCGCTATTGCAGATAATCCTACCGATAGCCAATTCGATGAATTTGTTTTGAGCATTGCCAAAGAGGTTGTCGACGTTCCCAACACGCTTGGAAAGAATAGCCCGATTGTGAAACGCTTTTTTGCCAGCTTCACCCAGATCGATCGACCAAATCCAGAGCAGCTCATTACTGCCTTTCTAACACGTGCTGAGACCCTGAAAAATAGTCTGGCGAACAAAAAAGATACTTCTCAGAAGGAGCTGCAAGCGTTGCGCGAAAAGGGTGAGTTGCAGAAACCGGATCAGGAACGCCAGATTCAAGAGTGGAATGCACAGCGCCAAACTTTGGAAGAGGCCATCGCTGTGATTCAAAAGAATCAAAGCGTGTTTAAAGAGGGCAAAAAGCCTTTAACGAAAGAAACGCTCAGAGCAGCTCTGCAAGCCGAAAAATCTAATTTAGAACAGCAAAAATTAAATCTGAACGGACACAATCCTTATGTCCAGTCTCTTGTGATCAATTGGGGAGATGGCAATATTCAAGTTCAGCTCTATCCCGATGTGATAGCCTTAAGGAATAGTCCTGGAGCCACTGAAGCTGCTGCCTACGGCAAAGAAAAACTCAATCAATACCTTATCCAAGAAATTTCGCGCGCTTCTCAATTTGCGGACGAAACGATCACGCCTGCCGATGGAGTCTATGCCGTGCAAATTGATCAGCTTCCCAATACCCAAAGCGTGCTGACAATGAATCTGGGTGAGATTGCACAGCGCGAAACTGATCAGATCGCAAAGCAGCTGCGCACGGTATGGCAGCCGGCAACTCCGGATCTATCTTCGGAAAATTACCCTGTGCTCACGCACTCCCAATATTTGGCCCTTACACCGGAATCACAACGTCTAGGACTTGTCGTTTATGCACCGGCGGCTGAAGACAAAACCCCTTACACAGGTTTCAGAACAGGCTCGATCTATGTGATTGCGCGCAATCTGAACACGCTTCTGCAAAAATATCAGCAAGCCTCCTCATCTCCTGAAGCTCAAGAAGTGATATCAACGATCAATCAATTGAACGCTTTACTTCAGCAAAAGGGCTTCATAGGCTATCCAGGAAACACTTATGGTGTCGACCCAGCCTTCCGCCAAGATTACATTTTTGAAAAAGACAGCTTCTACAACCTGTTGTTAAAGGCTACGCGCGAAGATCTTTCTGTCAAAGGCGATAAGGAAAATGCCACTTTGGATTTCTCCGATGTCGAACAGCGTATTCTTACAGAAAACCGCATTGAAGATCGCATGCAAGAAGACCTTCTAAAATGGAAAGAAGAATATAGCGCAGCTCAAGTCGATACACGCACAGGCATGCGCTATCTTATTCCTGCGCCCACTCAAAATCCTTATTGGGAGAATTTTAAGATTAGCGCAGCTAAATATTTCCGAGGCGATGACCGAAAGATCTTGAAATGGGGTCTGGACCTATCTGGCGGTAAAACGGTTCGTATCGGCCTCCGCGATCATAATAATCGCCCTGTCACCAATCCGGATGATTTGCGACAAGCGGTGAATGAGCTCTACACACGCCTCAACAATATGGGCGTGTCCGAGCGTACCATCCACATCGAAAACAACAACATTATTGTAGACTTCCCGGGATCGCAAAATCTTTCGGCTGCCGAGCTCATAAAAGCTTCTGCAATGTACTTTCACATCGTTAATGAGAAATTTGGCAATAGCAATCCAAATCTGAAAAAAACAGTAAATGACTTCCTCCAGTCAGTTTGGAATGAAGCTGTCGTGACCAATCGCAAAGATATTGAGAGCATCAACACCATCGCCTGGCAGCATCTTGGAGGCGATAGCGAAGGCTCCGGCACTCTTAGACCGATTAGCGAAGCAGCTCGTGAACTCTATGACAATGGCTTAAGATTGGCCAATCCAAAAGATAGCACCGCTGGCCATAGCTTCAATGACACCTTGTCAAAGGTCGCCATGTTGCGTGGCGAAGATTACTCGCAATGGGAAGGACAAGCACATCCCCTCCTGATTGTGTTCTATAACTATGCCCTAGAAGGCTCAAGCTTGACCAACATTCAAGTGGGTTATGACCCAAGCCAAGGCAACCTCCTGACATTTAGCGTGAAAAGCTCCTATGAAGGGGGCCAAGGCGGCAATCCGCGCGATGACTTCTACGCCTGGACTTCTCAATTTGCAGAGGATAAAATCGCTGGCACTCCAAAAGAAGCGTACAGCCGCGGTCATGGATGGCGTATGGCGGTAATCCTAAATGATAGAGTGATCAGCGCGCCTACTCTGCGCGCAGCCTTACGCGATGGTGCCACCATCACAGGCCGCTTTTCGCAGCGCGAAGTGAACCAATTAGCTGCTGACTTGAAGGCCGGTTCTTTGAGCTTTACACCGCAAATCTTATCGGAAGAAAATGTTAGCCCAGAATTGGGTAAAGAAGAACGCATGCAAGGTATTTTAGCCTCTTTAGTGGCCCTTGCATTAGTTGTGATTGCCATGGTCGCCTACTACCGCTTTGCAGGCTTGGTGGCTTCATGTGCTGTGCTCTTCAACATCTTGATCATGTGGGGAGTGCTGCAAAATCTAGGAGCGGCCTTAACACTTCCAGGTATTGCCGGTATCGTGCTCACCATTGGTATGGCTGTGGATGCCAACGTATTGGTCTTTGAACGCATACGAGAGGAGTTTGCCATCTCCGGCCGCATTGCCTCGGCAATTCAAGCCGGCTATCGCAAAGCCTTTAGTGCGATTGTGGACTCTAACATCACCACCATCATCGCCGCTCTGATCTTAATTCAGTTTGACTCAGGGCCTATTAAGGGATTTGCTGTTACCTTGATTATCGGAATTCTTTCCTCCATGTTTACTGCGCTCTTTATGACTCGATATTTCTTTGCGGGTTGGGTGCAAGACCCTGAACATAAGACACTTACGATGTCTCAATTCATTGGGAAAACGCACTTCAATTTCCTGAGTAAAGCCAAGCCTGTAATCATTGCTTCCTTGCTTATCATGGCATTCGGAACCTTCATGTTCATAGAACAGCGCAAGACCATGTTAGGCATGGACTTTACAGGCGGTTATTCCCTGAACGTTGAAGTCGCCGAAAATCCAAACATCAAATCTTATCGCTTGGCTGCCATGAACGCCTTGATGTCACACGGCGCAACCTCCAATGACATCCAAATTCGCGAGCTCAGCCGTCCCAATCATTTGCGCATACAGCTCGGTACAAGCATAGAAGAGAAAGGCCACCCCTTTTATCAGATGCCTGAGACGCTTTCTGAGGGCCATTTTACCGCCGATTATCAGCGCAATCCGCGTATTGTTTGGATTGTAAATGCTCTGAAAGAGAGCGGTCTGCAAATTCCTCCTTCTGAGTTGCAAAACTTAGATTGGACAGTCATCAGCGGTCAGTTATCAGACACGATGCGCAACAATGCCCTTATTGCCTTAACCATAGCTTTGATGAGTATTTTGATTTACATCACCTTCCGCTTCGAGTTCAAATACGCATTAGCGGCTGTGATTGCATTGATACACGACGTGATCATAACAGTAGGAATACTCGCTATTTTCCACGCCTTAGGGTTTGCCGTACAAATTGATCTGCAAGTGATCGGGGCAATTATGACCATCATTGGATACTCGTTGAACGATACGATCATTGTATTTGACCGCATACGCGAAGATTTGCATATTCTTCGCAAGATGTCCTATCCCGATATCATCAACCATGCGCTTAATGTCACGCTGAGCCGTACGCTAATGACTTCGGGAACAACGCTACTCGTGTTAATCACACTCGTATTGCTGGGCGGTCAATCTATTTTTGCCTTCTCTCTCGTAATGACGATTGGGGTACTAGTAGGTACAGCTTCTTCATTGTTTATAGCTACACCAGCATTGCTGTACTTACACAACCGGGAAGAACGTCAGCAGAAATTGGCAAGAACTTAAAACGTTCTTTAAGCTAACAACGAAGGTAAAACAGTTAGGAGAAATTCTTGTACTGGTATGCAATGGATCTGATCCTGCATCAAGCGTCTTTGACCACGGTAGAGAAAGAAAAGTTTCGCTTCGGGATAATCCTCCCCAAAGGCTTTCAGGCTTGAGAGGTCGTTTCGAGAGACGGCTTCCCCATTTTTCACTTCGACAGCAATAAAACAATTTTCCCCGTAGAGCACAAAATCGACTTCCGATCCCCCGCGTGTACGCCAAAAAGTTAATTCATAATTTGTCTGCTGATCGTCTACCCATGCTTTAAGGTGCTGGGCCACCAAACCCTCCAAAACAGCTCCATGAATCTCTTCAGGCCTGTCTAATGGGCCTCTAGGACGAACTGCTTGAAATACTCCTGCATCGAAAAGATAGAATTTGGGATGGGAAGTCAGAGCTCGCTTGGCCCGCTTTGTAAACACATTCAAGGTATAACCCAGAAGCATGTCTTCTAAAATTTGCAAATAATTAGCCACTGTCGATCGACTGACGTGGCACTCAGAAGCAATATTATTCAAATTGAGCACAGATCCATGAGAAAAACTCATGATCTCCAAAAACCTGGCAAAATCCCCCACATTTCTAACCAGTCCTTCCGCTCGAATTTCCTCTTTTAGATACAGCGCTGTGTAAGTGGCTAAAACAGCTTGCGGTGAAGGATTATCCCAAGCCAATGGGAGCATGCCAATTTCTAAAGCTTTTTCTAGAGAAAATAACGAACCCATTTCAGCAGCAATAAAAGGATTCATAAATTTAAGAAGGGCTCTACCTGCCAGCAAGTCAACACCCGTGCGTTTGAGTTTCCTCGCAGACGACCCTGTCAAGATAAATTGGTAGCCTTTCTTTTGTTCAATGAGATGATGTACGACAGACAATAATTCGGGAACTTTTTGAATTTCATCGATGACAATGGTTTTGACATCTCCAGCTCCTTCAACCGTATTGATAAGACGTTCCGGATGGGCTTCATAAAAGTTGACTTCATGAGGTAGAAGAAGATCGATCCAAACTGCATGGGGATAATGATCTTTAATCCAGGTAGTTTTTCCCGTACCGCGTGGTCCTAAAAGAAAAAAACTTTGAGACGGTGCTTTTAACAAGCGTTTGATATGTCGCATTTTTACAACTCAATTGTGATTTTGAGTCTCATTTTCACAATTTCCTTGCAAAATTGCAAGATAAAACCATCAAAAGGCTATAATGCCTGTGTTTCAGAGTCATTGATGGCAATGCTTGCTCCGCGAATATCTTTTGAAGTTTCTTGCTGGGGGATCCTCAAATAATCCACGGGCCAAGGTCTGTCAGAATTTGCAATAGAAGTAAGCTCGACATAAGGGATGAGCAAGGTTACTGGATAATCGTCGTATCCACTTATGACATAATTTTGAAAAATGAGCAGAAGGCCTTTCTCAGTCAGAAGAAAAGAATCTAAATCTTCAGGATTGAACCCCACCCAAGAATAGTCATCGTAACTGTAGTATCCGCTTCGATTTAATTTAAAATAGTCTTCACAATATTGGAAAAGCCACTCACGATATCCGGGTAAGAAAAGATCATCTAAGGTCAGTTCGCGTATTGTCTCGTCTTGCTTCCAAAATGTTTTTGTTATATACCTCACAGACCCATGAGCACCACCGCAATATTGATATTTGCTACCATAAAAACTCAGCAACAAAGGGGTAGAACAGACCAAATTTAATTCATAGTGAAACATGCGTTCATCAGAATCCCCTTCCCAAAAACCTTCTTGCGGAACGCTCATCTCTTGCACAAAGGTATCGTGCAACTCACATGCTTCTTTTCTTAAAGCTGCATTCACATACTGTGAAAAAAAATTGGTTGCTGATACACGCGGACACGCCACACTTGCCTTGACATTAGATCTAATTGTAGCTCCGCAAGGTGAAGCAAGGTAATGCCGCCTACCTAGAATATGGATTCATCCTTTTGGAATAACTTTCTGCAATTCTAATATTAATTTCGGTATATCTTCCCTGAGAGTTTTCCACACTATTTTATGGCTGATTTCAAAGTAACAATGAATTAATTGGTTTCTCATGCCGATAATTTCTTTCCAAGGAATATTTGGGAGATTATTTCTTGTTTGACTTGAAACTGCATTTGCTGCTTCCCCAATTATAAGTAATTCATGTATCACTCCACCCAGTAATAATCTATCGAGATCTAGATCGGATTCTTTCTTACTTGCTATATGTTGTTCAACAGCCACTGCTGCATCTAACATATGCACAAGTCTATTTAAATCTTTCCTTTCCATAAATAAGGTACGATTGTTGAATGACATCATTGCGAAATAAAACACTTATATCTTCTGGAGTTCGTAGATCAACCTCTCTACCTAAAGCTCGAGCAAGCCTATCTCTCATATTAACGAAGCTAAATAAGCCGGGAATGTATTCTGGATCAAATTCAATCAGAATATCCACATCACTCTTATCATTAAAATGATTGGAAATGACCGATCCGAAAAATGCCACTTTAATGATGTGATTTTCTCGGCAGAATTTCTCCAGCCAATCTTTAGGGAAAGCTATCTTTGGTCTTTGGAACATAGTATAATGCAATTTTTTCGTTAATCCTAGAAACGGCAATTGAAGGCGATAAATTTACGCACTCTTTTGATTCATAATCATTTGCAATGGGGGCCACCTTCACCTTTTGGGAATGATCGAACCCCGTTGCAAATGTCGTGACTGAAAATCTTGCATCACTTTATCATCTTGAATTGCCGTTTCTAGGTTAATCATTATTTTTATCTAAATCTACAGTTGGACGCAAGTAGAAATTAATAATCGTAGAAAATTCTCTATCCCCCTTGACCTTTTCACAAGACCTGAAAGACCTGTCAGCTTCGGGAGCTTGCTTCCGCAAGCGCTCAAAACGCTCCCTTTTACACGCCATGGTGTTTCGCGTTTAGGTAAAGAAAGTTTCAAATTGGGTCTTATATAGGAGCAACCATATTTTTTCCATAGAGCACAAAATTGACTGTTGAATTTTATATCAAGGCTTAATAAAATTTCTTGCATCAAATAAATTTAACAGGAGAAAACATATGGCCCCAGCTAAATCGAAAGCAGCCCCCAAAACCACACGAGGAAGGCGTGCAAAAGGGGAAGTGCAGGAGGAATTTGAAACCATTAAAGAGGAAGTTGCTGAAGCACATGACTATGATTACAAGGCGGATGAAGTGCTCAACCAACGCGAGGCAGAAATTTGTGAATCGGTCAAAGACATAGCTATGGAAGGCATTTTGCGAAAGTTTGCAGATCTGAATGGCGAAATTTCTAAAACACTCTCTGCACTGTCTGAACGAATGATTGCTGAAGCCAATGTGCTCTCTAATCTACGGCAAGCGGTAGCGATTGAAACAAGAGAGCTGGAGAAATTACATAAGATTGATATCGCCAAAACAGCTTTAGGTCAACTTGTCGAAGAGTATGAACAGCAGCAGGCCACTCTAGAAGCTGAGATAAACGCTGCACGTCAGAACTGGGCACTGGAAAATCAAGCCAAAGAGCAAGAGACCAAGGAATTTGGAGACACACTGAAGAAGACGAGACAGCGTGAAACGGATGAATACGAATATAAAAAAGCCCTCGAACGCAAGAAAGCACAAGACAAGTATGAGGAAGAACTGCGTCTCAGGGAAAAACAAAATAGAGAGTCTCAAGAGAATCTAGAGAAAGATTGGCAAAGACGCGAAGCCGCTCTGAAAGCACAGGAGGATGATATTTCTATCCTACGTGGTACCGTGAATGAGTTTCCGGCTCGGCTCAAAAAGGAGGTGGACAAAGCTGCTGCCGAAGCGGCTAAACATGCGGAACAGAAATTTTCTCAAGAGATCCTTCTGCTGAAGCGAGATAGCGAAGCGGAAAAAAGGATTTCCGAGCTCAGAATCAAAACCTTAGAAGAGACGATCGTGCGGCAAGTGGCCCAGATCAATGCTCTCCAAACGCAGGTAGATGAAGCCAAGAAACAGGTCCAAGATATTGCTGTGAAGGCCATCGAGGGTGCTTCTGGTGCAAAGGCTTTATCGCATATTAATCAGATCGCCATGGAGCAAGCAAAAGTACGATCGACGGTTAACAGTCACTAGATCAATGATTCATGGACTATCTTTGCAAGGGTTCTCAATGTTGGATTGCCATGCTTAGAGAGTGCTTGCTGAACAGTTGAGCGTGCAATATGTGCCTTTCTGGCTACTTTACTTCTGTTTATTTGGAGATATCCATCTAAAATTTCGATAAAGGCTTCTGTATCGTTTTCCATTAAGCTTTCCAAAAGTGCCGTACCTACTTTACCAATACTCTTAAAGGATTTTTCAGGGTGATGAGTCTTTAATTTACCTCCTTTTTTAGGAGTCAAAATGGGCATATCTTCGAAGCAACATTCGGCTTCTTTCAATGTCTTTTTCTTGTGCATTTTTATTTCCTCCTATGAGTAAAACTATTTCTTGTATTGATGCTTTAAAGAAATACACCCGCCATCCATTTTTCCATCTCAGTTCCGCTAGTCCCTTTCCAAGATATTTAACGTCTCCAAAATGTCCAAATTCCTCTATACGATGTAATCGTGCATCAATCTGCATTTGCTCTTTTTCTCTAAGAGAAGAGTGCCATTCATCAAATTCATCACTCTTTCTTATCTCTATCATACTGCCTATTATATCAGGCACCTATTAAATGTCAAATTAGGCTTGAAATCCAACGAGAAGGTATATAGGCGGCCAAAAGAGGATTGCGTGTTAAAAGGGCACGAAGAGAGACTGCATCCCCTACTCGATGCTTTTGTTTAGTGATCTAACTTCAAACCAGCTATATGTTGGCAATTCCCTTAATGCCCCACGGCCTTTATCTGAGAGGGAAAGCAGGCGGACCTCAATTCCTTGTTTTATCGGACTTTAAATATCTTTCATGCTTGCTTTCCTATCTTTTCGGGCTCGATTACGAAGTGATTTTCGATTCCCCCTAGAACCATTGAAAGAGATTCCTTGACATCCAAAGCGGATCCCCTTCACAATAAACCAAACTTTATAGTAGGAATTTTTTTGTGATTATGCAACCCCATTACTTGGATGAACCGCTCTGGATTTATCCTAAAGATGACCCACAATGGAAAGAAACCATTGTCAAAGAATTTAAAATACATCCGGTCATAGCGCAGATCTTAGTATCGCGAGGATTCACCACTCTGGAACAGATCCACGATTACTTATACGCTAAGCTACCCGACCTTTACGATCCCTTCCTTTTAGAAGAGATGCAGGCGGCTGTAGACCGTGTTTCAAAAGCGATTGCACTTGCTGAACCGATCTTAATCTATGGAGACAATGATGTCGACGGCATGACGGGCACAGCTCTACTAACGGAATTCTTTCAAGATCTGGGCACACCGGTTTTCTTCTATGTCGCTAATCCCGGCACGCCACGCGAACGTTTGATTGTGGAAGCTCTCGAATATGCGAAACAAAATCAATGCAAACTTCTCATCACTGTAGATTGTGGAGTGACAGCTGCGGCCGAAATTGCCACCATTGTTCAGAATGATTTGGAGGTGATCATAACCGATCACCATGAACCCACCGACAAAATTCCACATTGTGTCGCCACGCTCAATCCTAAGCTGTTAAACAGCACCTATCCCAACCGAGAAATAACCGGCGTAGGAGTGGCCTTTAAGTTAGCCCATGCCGTCACAAATTATCTTGTCTCAGAGGGTAAAATACCTCCGAAGAAAATCGACCTCAAACGCTATCTGGACCTCGTGGCTCTGGGCACAGTGGCAGATATGGGATCTCTGATCGGCGAAAACCGCATTCTTGTGCGATACGGCTTGAGGCAACTGCGTAAAACCAAACGTATCGGTTTGATGAAATTGGTTTCTGTGTGCGGCATTGATCCAAACGATATCACCACGTTCACAATTGCTTCTAAGATTGCCCCTCGACTTAATAGTTTAGGACGTATTGCCGAGCCTCAGAAAGGGGTGCAGCTGCTTCTCGTAAGAAATGCCCAAACAGCAGAGAAGCTAGCTGCTGACCTAGACCTCAGCAATATTGAGAGGCAAAAAATCGAAAGAACCATGTCTGTTGATGTGGATAATCTATTAAGTGCAAACCCTGAAATTTTGCAAAATAAAGCGATCGTGATGTTTTCCGATAAGTGGCATCCTGGTGTGATTGCCATCCTTTCGACACGGTTTGCAAAGCACTACAATAGGCCCACAGTGATGATTTCGTTGGAAAATGGCATTGGCAAGGGATCACTGAGGTCCATCCCGGAATTTCCTCTCCTGTCTGTTTTGAAAGACTGTTCCGACCTCCTCACAAACTTTGGAGGGCACGATTTTGCCGCAGGACTCACAATTCCGGAGAAAAATATTGGCGAGTTTCGCAAGAGATTTATTGAAATCGCCCACAAAACGTTGACAGACAGTGATGTGAGAACAAAATTGTATCTGGATGCAGAGATCAAATTTCCTGAACTCACGTTTGACTTCATGGAGTCGATGCGCCTGCTTGAACCGTATGGCAACGAAAATCCCCAGCCTATTTTATATAGTGACGCAAAGCAAGCTTGGCCGCCCAAGGTCATCAGTAAGCTACATCTAAAACTATATCTTGAGCAGAGCGATGAGCAAGGCGATCGAATTTTGGAAGGCGTAGCTTTCGGAAAAGCGCAGCAGAGCCCTTTTTTGAGAAAAAAAGACCTCGTTCTTCGCGTGGCCTTTACTCCCCAAATTGACACACATCAAGGAACAAGCATTCAGCTCTTGATCCGCAATTTTATCATTATCTAATGGAAGAATTAGTCACAGGGCAAATTGACACTCTGGCTTTTGGCGGATATGGAGTTTTGCGCCACAACAACTTTGTGATTTTTGTACCCTTCACAGCTCCTGGAGACCGCATCACATGCCGCATTGTGGATAAAAAGAAACGGTACGCTTTTGGAGTTGTAGAAGAGTATCTCCAAAAAGGACCCAGTCATACTACGCCAGGATGTCCCTATTATGGGGAGTGTGGAGGATGCCAACTGCAGCATTTAACCTATGAAGCTCAGTTGGATTATAAACAGACAAGTGTAAAAGATGCCTTTTCACGCATCGGGAGCTTGGGTGATGTCCCTCTTGAGATTTTGCCTGCGGAAATGCAGTGGCAATACCGTAGACATGTAACACTGCATTTCAAGCAAGTGGATAAGATCTGTAAATTGGGCTATATCGCCATTGATCACAAATCTTTACTGTCCATTACACACTGCCCAATCTTTAATAATGCGGATGATCCTGTGATCTCTGAGGCACGCGAATTAGCGAACTTCCTGGACGAGGGCGATGTCTCGATATACAAGCAAGATGATAAGTATGTCCTGCATTATCAGTTAGACAAAATGCCTTCGGAGAGCTATTTTCAGAAGGCTTTAGCGAGGAACAGCAGTTGGTTAGGTATCGTCGTCTCCAATGGGAGGAAAGTCAAAAGTTTTGGTCAAACTACTCTACATATAGTTGTCGAAGGACTTAATATCTCTTTTACGCCCCATACATTCATTCAAAACCACCCCGAGCAAAGTCTAAATATTTATAAAAAAGTGATGGAGATCGCTGAAGCAACCAAAGCCTCACATGTGCTCGATTTTTATTGCGGCATAGGGATTTCAAGCCTCTTACTAGCGCAAAAAAAGCATAGCAGTCATGGGGATTGAATCAAATTCTTATGCTATCGAATACGCCGAAAAAAATGCCGCTGACAATGGTGTCAAAAGGGTTCAATTTCGTAAAGCAGACGCTGCTGAGATCGCACCTCAGCTGTTCCAGGAAAATTCTCCCGATCTCGTGCTTCTGAACCCACCTAGAACCGGTTTGACTCCTGAATTGATCGCTTCACTACTTCTCAAGCCCCCTAAACATCTCATATATATATCCTGCATGCCTTCTACGCTAGCAAGGGACCTTCATGAGTTATGCAAGGGCCCATATCGCATCCAAAAAGGATATGTCATAGATATGTTTCCCCAAACCGCGCATGTGGAAACCTTGGTACATCTTTCATGTTAGAAATCGATGCCCTGCACTTTGAAACAATTGACTCTACAAACAACTGGGCAAAAGCCCATATTCAGAATCTTCACAAAAATAAGCTCACTGTTATCGTGGCCGATGAACAAACAGCAGGACGCGGCCGAAGAACAAACCGTTGGACCTCTCCTGAAGGCAATTTGTATGCTTCTTTTTGTTTTTTCACAAATCAAGCGAACTGCATTAGCAACGTTACACAAGTGATGGCAATATCGCTTGCGGAGACATTAACAGAAATGGGCTTCACACCAATGCTAAAATGGCCAAACGATATCTTATTGTCCGGCAAGAAATGCGCCGGCATACTGTGTGAAGCTGGTACACTAGATGATCTCACTTATGCTATTGTAGGAATAGGTTTAAATATTAACATGAGCAAACAGCAGATTGCACAATATTCATTCACCTTGACATCTCTACTTGAAGAAGCCGGAAGAAATTTCAAAATTGAAAATATCAGGATCTCTTTGCAAAAATATTTTCGCGCCAATCTCATCACTCTTATGCAAAAAGGTTTTGAACCATTTCTAGAGAGCTATAAAACCTTGCTGAGACTTAGACCTGGGGATAGAATTAAATTCCATCACGATCAGCTGCAATATCAAGGAGCTTTTCATTCTATTCAAAACAATGGATCTTTAAATCTGCTTCTTGATACAGGAGAAGTAAAAAACTTCATCTCCGGAGAAATCTACTAATATGCAGATCCAATACATACCTTATGAGCACAATGGAACAGCCTTGGAAGGCTTCCTAGTCTCCCACTCAGGGCAAAAAAGGCCCGGTGTAATTCTATGTCATGCATGGCGAGGACGGGATGACTTTGTTTGTGAAAAGGCGCAAGAAATTGCCAGTTGGGGCTACACCACTTTCGCTCTTGATCTCTATGGTAAAGGAGTCCTAGGGAAGAGCAAACAAGAGAATGAGAAGTTAATGACTCCGTTTATAAAGGATCGCACTTTCCTAAAAAGCCGTTTGTTGAAGGCTCTAGAGATATTTAAGAATCAAACTGGCGTAGATGCTGAGAAGATCGCCGCCATGGGTTTCTGTTTTGGAGGCCTCTGTGCGCTTGATTACGCGCGCAGTGGTGCTAACTTGACAGGAGTGATCAGTGTGCATGGTTTGCTAAAAGGTTCTAACAACCATCCTGAGAAGATAAAGGCTAAAATTTTAGCCCTGCATGGCCATGATGACCCTCTGGTGCCTCCGCAAGATGTGCAGACATTTGAGAAAGAGATGACCGATGCCAAAGCGGATTGGCAAGTGCACATCTATGGAAAAACGATGCACGCTTTCACAAACCCGCAAGCAAATGACCCTGCCTTTGGCACTGTCTACAACCCTGTTTCTGCTCGCAGAGCCTGGCAGTCCATTCGTAACTTTCTGTCAGAATGCTAAATCCCTTTAGCAAGCTTGTGGGTTACTTCAAGAAACCATTTTGTTACATTGCTCCAGTATGCTTCAAAATCATTTTGCAAGGGTGGTGGCAGGAGTTTCATTTGCAAAAGCTGATTGGACAACTCATTAAGTAGATTCCGTATGTCAATGACTCTAACACCAACAGGAGCGTCTTCTACATTGTGAAAACACGCGCGAATTGGCAAGAGAATAGCCAAAATCCGGTGCCAATGAACCATCTTCTGTGGGATACCCCCTAGTAATTCAATAAATAGATCCCGCCTTATAAAGGCATAACGTAACTGATTGCGAACCTGTGACTTAAATAATATTCCTGCTGATGCAAGATCTTCCAGAATGGCTGCAATTCGCCGTTTGGAATAACCTGTTTCGATCAAATCTGAAGCCACAAAATCTCTTCGTTCTTCTGCTAATAGGAAAGCTAAAACATCTGCTTTGACTCCAACCCCTAAAAATGATCTCAGACGAAAATTTATCATCGAAGGAGTATCAAAACTTCGAAGAATGGATTTTTTACTGGGCTTAAATTTTAAAGGTGGGGTCTTTATTAAAACATCCCATTTGGTTCTAACATCCGCAACAGTGTTGAAGGTGGCTGAAAAGATTGAAAATGGCTTTGCAATATAGTCTCCGTATTTTTTTGCAAGAATATGCAGTCGGATAGGTGAGATGAAGTGATGATAGTGGATACACCAGTCGAGAGCTTCGTCACGTAAGCGTGGGTCAAATTCTGAAAGAGCAGAAGTTAAGATGATTAACTCTTCGGGTGCAATAGAAAAAGCCTGATGTTTACGTTCAAGGCCTGCTACGCCGAGCTCTGTCCAAAGACTCCATGCAAGATGTGCTAGGTTGTCGTCGATTTGCTTACTTATCGTTCCCATTTTATACTCCTAATGCACTTAATGCTTGTGTTAGCATAGCAGAGAACCCTTCAGACACGTCTTGAGTGAGATTCCATTTTTTTGCAAATAGAAGCTCATTTAGCTTTCTTTACGGCAACAAGATCAAGGTCTTTAGTGGTTCTGTCAATATACCCCAAAAGAACCAAGCTAGCCCCACCAATGGCAACAACCTCGTAATGCTGCTGTGAATGCGCGAGACGTTGCCCGAGCATGATGAGGGCCTTTTCCAAAGTAATGAAATCAAGCTCCATATTTTTACCCCACTTTCTTTTTAGCATACAAGTTGTTGAGTATTTTGGGTAGTAATACTGCGCGAAACGAGCAACAATGCTGCGCGAAGTGAGAAGTAATACTGCCCGAAATGAGAAATAATACTTCTCAAAATGAGAACTTAAAGATCATGATAGCGAAGGAGTTTTTTAAAATTATCAAGAAATTATACTAAATTAATATTAATTGTTGGTCCTGTATCATTTTCTGCTCGTGGTGTTTTGTCAGTCAGAAATTGTAATCTAGTATCGATTTGGTTTCTCAATTCAGGCATTTCCACAAGCTGATCAAAGAATAGCGGAGCACGATTCAAAGGAGAAGTGTTGTTATTTATAAGCCATGCTGCAATATGTGCTCTGTCATAGATATGATTAATCTGGATAGGATCCCTTACAGGATCTCTCACAGGTGCTAGAGAGATAGGACACATTACTTTGCTTAACTCGGGATCATCATGGAATTCCACTGGAATGGGTTTTAGAGCCGCGGGTGTTCCACGAAATATTCTTGCAATGCTACCAAGGCCGCCGCTAGCCTGATATTGACCTTCTGGATCCAGTTGTATCGATATTGGTCTGAATTTACTATATAAATAATGCCCTATATGTCCTAAAGTTCCCATTAGCGAAGGTATAATGCCCGCAAATATGGCCAGAGCTGGTAGTACAGCTTTTCTTAAATACTCATCATTCACCCACTGTTTTGAAGGGTCTAAAAGTATTGCTATCTTAGCTGAAAAACGGGCTTCTTCTTCCCCTGTTCGAGCTATAGATAAGGAACTAAAAACAATTGTATTTAATATAGATAATGCAAAGGTGCCTACTGCAATAGCTAATTGGGTCAATATGATTTTAGGGTCTCTTTTATTTTGATGTATTGTCAAGAAAATAGCTATAATTGCTAAGGTCCCGAAAGCTGCCCAGCCAATAGGAGATACAGACACTCCTAATATTGCCATTCCCGTTAGATAACCTAGCCCTTGGGCGCTGATCTGTAGAAGGGCTGGTACGGCGCATCGCTGAATCCTGTCTTTAATGTTTTCGTTTAGGGCAATATGACGGTTTTGAACGATATGATTATAAATAACTGTTATTGCTAACGGTAACAATTGACCTGCTAACTGCAACATTTATTAACATTTTGTTATTAATATTATTAATTATACTAAGTATAGTATTGTTACATAATTTTTGTAAAGAAATTTCTTTACAACACCATTGTCTCTGGACCGGATGGCTCGCCTACGATAGGCATGAATGGCTCAGTTGGTAACCATGCTTCTATGTTAATTGAAGGATTAAACGATGGTTGGTTTAAAGATAAAACCGTTTCCACAGATGATGAGGATTATCATAAATATAGTGTTTTAACCCAGGAACATTTTCAATCATTACAAGATGGAGAATATTTCTTGCATAAAATTCATTTTACAGGGAAAACTATTTTGTATGAAGACAATACTCACAG
>Ga0207151_1138_pt1 | contig 16890 bp, 13 predicted proteins | sample Alteio_BWMinHeat_29_FD_153523 | JGI IMG/M metagenome (GOLD analysis project Ga0207151, IMG submission 153523) | Enriched cells from forest soil in Barre Woods Harvard Forest LTER site, Petersham, Massachusetts, United States -... | ecosystem: Environmental > Terrestrial > Soil > Temperate forest >... | reverse complement strand
GCTCCCTGATGAGAGACGCCGACGAACCAGGGGATCGGACCTGATCAGGGAGCGCCGTGATCTCGATGGGCGCTTTTAAGGGCGGCCAATCGACCTCTTCCAATGGAACGCTTATGAGAACGAGGGTTCGAGTGATGACCTCACCGCCTCGGCGGCTAGGAGGAGAATCGTCTTGTAGCCGCTTTCCCCTTGTGTTGCGTATTTGAATGCAATGTGCACGGCGCGCCGGAATTCTGAGGTTAGCTACTTGCTGCCTTTAAAGCAGCGATTTTTGGCGCTTTCGACTCTCTGGACTTGCGCCATCCTTGTTGTTTCCGCTTATTTATGGTGGATTTAGGTCGCAACGGCATCGTCTTGAATGTCGGTGACGCAGGCATCCGGAAATCATGTGTCCGGTGAAGACTCTCAGTGAGTACATCCTAAGAACAGGAAATGCGATATGGTGATTCCTTCTCGACCGACGGGAGGAGGTGCGAAGTCATGACAGAAAGATCCACGCTCGGGTTCGGAATGGAGTGGAAAGGCGTTCTGAACGTTACGCTTGGGCAAGCGGGGTGCTGAGGACGCGGCAGTCTCCGCCCCTGCAAAGGGCTAGGGGCGAGGAGGAGTGGTGAATTACTCGGCACTTTTTCGCTCGGCGCTGGTGGCGCTGCTTCGGAACAAGATGCGAAGCGTGTTGACGGTGCTGGGCATCACCATCGGGATCGCGGCGGTCATTTGTGTCGTGGCGATTGGCAAGGCGGGACAGGCGCGCGTCGAACAGCAATTGAATAATTTGGGCGACAACTTCGTGTGGATTGAGGCCGGAGGGCGGGCCGTCAACGGGGTGCGGACGGGGACGCATGATACGAAGACCTTGGTGTATGCGGACGCGCTGGCCGTCAAGAACCAGGTTTCGCTGATCAAGAGCGTATCGCCGAATGTGGACGATCCGGTTCAGGTGATTTACGGGAATCAGAATTGGCATACGTCGTACCGGGGAGTTTCGCCGGAATATTTTGAGATAAAGCGGTGGTTTGTGGATCAGGGAGCGGTGTTTTCGCAGGACGATGTGGACCGTGCGGCGGATGTGTGCGTTTTGGGGCGCACCGTGCGAGATCAGTTGTTTGGCGTCGAAGATCCGGTGGGGAAAGTTATTCGGGTGAATAGCTTGCCTTGCAAGGTGGTGGCTACAGTTCAGCCGAAGGGGCTTTCCCTATCGGGGCAGGATCAGGACGATACACTCATCATCCCTTACACTACCGCGCAGAAGAAGATCAAGGGAATCACCTGGCTGGACGACATTTTGTGCTCGGCGGTGTCACAAGACGCGGTAAAAATGGCGGGGCAGGAAGCGACGGCGGTTTTGCGGGACCGGCATCATTTGCGGCCGGAGGAAGAGGATGACTTCAACATTCGGAATCCGGAAGACATTATTCAGGCGCAGCTGGATGCTAGCAAGACTTTGACCATTTTGCTGATTGCGATTGCTTCGGTGTCGCTGCTTGTCGGGGGAATCGGGATCATGAACGTGATGCTGGTTTCCGTGACGGAGAGGACTCGGGAGATCGGAGTGCGGGTGGCGGTGGGAGCTACGGAAGAAGCAATACAGCTTCAGTTTCTGGGTGAGTCGATCATGCTGAGCCTTGTTGGAGGGGCGGCCGGAGTATTGTTTGGGATTTTTGGGTCGTATTTGGTCGGACAGACCTTGCACTGGCCGATGCAGATGTCCGTGGAATCGATTGTGGTGGCGGCGTTGTTTTCGGTGGCGGTGGGCGTGTTTTTTGGGTATTACCCGGCTCGGAAGGCCTCTTTGCTCGATCCGATCGAAGCGCTGCGATATGAATGATGCCTCTTCGAAATTCTGATTCCAGGGACGATAGATGAAGATGAGAGGGCGGTGGCTCGTTTTGGCGGGTGTTATGGCGGCTGTTGGGATATTTGCCGCCTTCGGGCTGAATCGGAACACGCGGGCGCAGCACTTCACGGCGAAAGTGGAGCGCGGAGAGATCGATGATGTAGTGGAGGCGACCGGAACGATCAATGCTGTGATCACGGTGCAGGTTGGATCGCAAGTTTCAGGAAGCATCGCGAAGCTCAATGCGGATTTCAACTCGCGAGTTCACAAAGGCGATGTGGTGGCGCTAATCGATCCGGCTTTGTTCAAAGGGGCGTTGCTGCAGGCCTCCGCGGATTTGGAAAACGCCAAGGCCAATTTGGTGGCGGCGCGGGCGAACCTGGAGAAGGCAAAGGCGGGCATGGTGCAGACCAAGGCGGACTACGATCGCGCGGCTGGGCTGACCAGGGATGGGGTGATGAGCCAGCAGCAGCTCGATCTGGCGAAATCGAACTATGACTCGGCCAATGCGTCGGTGGGGGCGGCGGCGGCGAATGTGACGCAGGCAGAGGCGCAGGTCAATCAAAAGGACGCAGCTGTTACGGTGGCACAGACGAATCTGGATTACACGGTGATCCGCTCGCCAATCGACGGGACAGTTGTGGCGCGGAATGTAGACGTGGGGCAAACCGTAGCGGCGTCCTTGCAGGCGCCAACGATTTTTACGATCGCGCAAGATCTGACGAAGATGTGGGTTTATGCCAAGACGGACGAATCGGATGTGGGGAACATCAAGATCGGGAAGCCGGTGACATTTAAGGTGGACGCATTTCCGAAGGACGCCTTTCATGGAGTGGTGAGCCAGGTGCGGATGAACGCTACAACGGTGCAGAGCGTGGTGACGTACGACACGATTATTGAGTTCGCGAATCCCGAGCTGAAATTGTTTCCCGGAATGACCGCGTACGTGACTATTCCTGTCGATACGGTGACGAATGCTGTGAAGCTGCCGAATACGGCGTTGCGGTACAAGCCCCCGATGTCGGCGGAGGAGATTTTGGCGATTTACAAACAATACGGGATCGACGGGAGCGAGCAGAAGCAGGCTGCGGAGGAGCCGGCGGGCGGAACGGTTGCTGGCAATGGTGGCCAAGCTGCGGTGGCGACGACTGGAAATCCGCCGCGTATACCGAAAAAAGATAGCGCCATAGTTTGGAAGTTGCACGCCGATAACACGATGGAGCCGGTGAAGGTTTCGCTTGGAATTACGGATCATGCGTATACGGAAGTGAGCGGAGTTCAGAAAGGGGCGCTGAAAGAAGGGGATGACGTCGTTATTCGGTCCGTGTCGCCGAAGTCGCAGGGGCTGGGCGGAATACGGCGGTAAGCAGCAGAAGCGCGAAACAAAACCAAGGAATCGATGGCCACAACCAGCCAAATTCAGGAGACGCCGAGCGGTGCGGCGGCTAGCGCCGTGATCCGCGCCGAAGACGTGCACAAATACTATGATTTGGGCGAAACGCGTGTGCACGCGCTTCGCGGCGTGAGCGTGGGCATTGGCCGCGGGGAATTTGTGGCGATTATGGGGGCCAGCGGGAGCGGGAAGTCGACGTTCATGAATATGTTGGGGTGTCTTGACCGGCCCAGCGCAGGGCGCTATTTGCTGGAGGGGATGGACGTATCGCAGCACGATAAGAGGGCCCTTGCGCTGATTCGGAATCAGAAGATTGGATTTGTTTTTCAGGGATTTAATTTGCTGGCGCGAACTACCGCGCTGGAAAATACGGAGTTGCCGACGCTGTATACGAAAATTGACAAAGTGGAACGCGAAAAGCGGGCTGCGGAGGCTTTGGCGATGGTCGGCTTGTCGGAACGGGCGCAGCATTTTCCTTCGCAGATGTCCGGGGGGCAGCAGCAGAGAGTGGCGATTGCGCGGGCGCTGGTGAATCGTCCATCGATTTTGCTGGCGGACGAGCCGACAGGGAATTTGGATAGCCGGACGTCGGTAGAGATCATGGAGATTTTTCAGGATTTGAACGACCGGGGGTTGACTATTGTGCTGGTTACGCATGAGCACGACATCGCGCAGTTCGCTAAGCGCGTTTTGGTCTTCCGGGATGGGAAAATAAAGAAAGATGATGCAGTGATGAATCGGCCGAGGGCTTCAGAAGTGTTAGTGAGTTTGCCCACGCTGGAGGATTAGGAAAAAGCAGACAAGGCCACCGGAATTTCAGCGTGCCACAAGGTGGCGCGGGCGTGGGGTGGGTCGCACCGGGGGTTAGCTCATCCTACCAGCTCTCGACCCATGGCATGATGGAATGGCACGAAGCGGTTACGGAATCTTTGCTGATCATTACGGGCTCGATGGGGGCAGGCAAGACAGCCGTTCTGGCCGAAGCGTCGGATATCCTTGCTCTGCGCCACATGGCCCACGCGGCGATCGACTTGGAGGCGCTCGGGCTTGCTCATCTTCCGTCCTCACCCAGCAATGATGACGCCATGTACCGCAATCTTCGGTCTTTGTAAAAACTACTCTTCCCTCGGAGTGCGACGATTCTTGGTGGCGCGCTGCCCGGACGTCAGAAGGTATGCGAGTTAAGGAGAAGTCGAGGAGGTCGAGGATGGGAGGCGTCAATCGGAAGACGGTGTTGAGGGGATTTGCAATGGTTCGGGCGCTGGTGTCTGTGGCGGCTGTCGTTTCGCCTGGAGCGCTTGCCGCGCAAAGAGAGACGTCGCTTGCGGTGAGGGACTTGCGATGCGAATACAAGGCGGATCCACTGGGGATGGATGTGAGGAAACCGCGGTTGAGCTGGGAGTTGGTTAGCGCGGAAAAGGGAGTGGTGCAGACCAGCTACCAGGTGAGGGTGGCGGGGTCGGAGGCGGAGCTGGCAAAGGGGAAAGTGATTTGGGACAGCGGGACGCAGGCGTCGGATGCTTCGATTCAGGTGGAGTATGGCGGCCCGGCGGTCGCGAGCGGGCGCATTTATTACTGGCAGGTGCGCGTGGCAGATAATCATGGGCATTTGTCGGAGTGGAGCCAGACGGCGCGGTGGGAGATGGGATTGCTCGAAGCGGGGGATTGGAAGGCGAAATGGATTACGCCGAATGTTTTCGAGGAGGAGGCCAAATCGAACCCGTCGCCGATGTTGCGCAGGGAGTTTTTAGTGAAGAAGAAGGTGGAGCGGGCGCGGATTTACGCTACCGCGATGGGGCTTTACGAATTGGCATTGAACGGGAAACGTGTGGGAGACGAGTATTTTACACCGGGATGGACGGCTTACGATTTTCGTTACCAGTACCAGACCTACGACGTCACCGGCTTGGTGAAAAGCGGAGAGAACTGTCTGGGGGCGATGCTGGGGGATGGATGGTTCCGGGGAAGACTGGCGTGGGGCAACAAGAGAAATAGCTATGGGAAGAAATTGGGGCTGCTGGCGCAGACGGTGATTACGTATACGGACGGGACCGAGGAGATTGTGGCGAGCGATGACAAGTGGAAAGCGGCGACAGGAGCGGTGCTGGAATCAGACATTTATGACGGGGAGATTTACGACGCGCGGCTGGAGCGGCCGGGTTGGAGCGAGGCCGGATACAAAGACGGGGAGTGGAAGGGCGTGACGGTAGTGGAGGCGCCGAAGGCCAAGATAGTGGCGCCGGCCGGACCTGGGGTGAAGAGGATTGAAGAGATCAAGCCGGTGAGAGTGTTCCGTACGCCGGCGGGCGATACGGTTATCGACATGGGGCAGGACATGGTGGGTTGGGTGAAGTTTCGTTTGACGGCGCCGGCGGGAACCACCGTGACGTTGCGGAGCGCGGAAGTGCTGGACAAGGCGGGGAATTTTTATACGGCGAATTTGCGGTCGGCGAAGGAGAGTATTCGTTATACGAGCAAGGGCGCGGGGACAGAAACGTTTGAGCCGCATTTCACCTTTCAGGGATTTCGCTATGTGGCGGTGAGCGGGTGGCCGGGGCAAGTATCGCCGGAGGACTTTACCGGAGTAGTGGTGCATTCGGCGATGGCGAGGACCGGGACGTTTGAAAGTTCGAGCGCTTTGCTGAACCAGTTGGAGCACAACATCATTTGGGGACAGAAGGGGAATTTTCTGGATGTGCCGACCGATTGCCCGCAGCGCGACGAGCGACTGGGGTGGACGGGCGATGCCCAAGTGTTTGCGCCGACAGCGTCTTTTAATTTCGATACGGCTGGGTTTTACACAAAGTGGCTGAGGGATTTGGCGCTGGACCAGGAAGATGATGGCGCAGTGCCGTTTGTGATTCCGAATGCTTTGTCGCACGAAACACGGAAGGGTGCGGCGGCATCGGCGGGCTGGGCGGATGCTTCGGTGGTGGTGCCGTGGACGGTGTACCAGGCGTATGGCGACAAGCAGATTTTGCAGGAACAGTATCCGAGCATGAAGGCCTGGGTGGAGTACATGCGTCGTGCGGCCGGGGAGAAGTGCATCTGGAGCAATGGATTCAGTTTTGGGGATTGGCTGGCGTTCGCGACCACGAATGCGGATTATCCGGGAGCGACCACGGACAAAGACTTGATACAGTCGGCGTATTTTGCGTGGTCCACGGAGCTGTTGGCACGGACGGCGCGGGCGCTCGGAAAAAAAGAGGATGCGGCGGAGTATGCGGGCTTGGAGGAAAAGATCAAAGGCGCTTTCGAGAGGGAATTTGTGACGGCGAATGGGAGGCTTGCGTCGAATACGCAGACCGCTTACGCGCTGGCGCTGGCGTTTGGGCTGCTGCCGGAATCGCAGCGGGCTGGGGCGGCGGCGCGATTGGCGGCGGACGTTAGGAAATTTGGGCATTTGACGACGGGATTTTTGGGGACGCCGGTGCTTTGCCAGGCTTTGAGCAATTACGGGTATTTGGACGAGGCCTACATGTTGCTGAACAGGACGGAGTATCCGTCGTGGCTGTATCCCGTGACGCAAGGCGCGACGACGATCTGGGAGAGATGGGACGGGCAGAAACCAGACGGGAGTTTTCAGGATGTGGGGATGAATTCGTTCAATCACTATGCGTATGGGGCGATTGGAGACTGGATGTACCGAGTGGTGGCCGGGATCGAGATTGATGAGGCCGCGCCGGGATACAAGCATATTTTGATACAGCCGCGTCCCGGGGGTGGGTTGACTTCTGCGAAGGCGTCCGTGGAGAGCATGTATGGGCTGGTGGCGTCGGGTTGGGAAATTGCGGATGGCAAGATGACGGTGAAGATTCGAGTGCCGGCAAATACGACGGCAACGGTGCGATTGCCGAATGCGAAGTTGGAGGAAACGAGCGAGGGAGGGAAGCCGCTGGCAGGGCGGCCGGGTATTTCGCGAGCGCAGCAAACGGGGGATGCGGTGGTGGTGGAAGTGGCATCGGGAACGTATGTGTTTGAGAGCGGGTATCGGGGAACAAAATAAAACGGGCGGGTCCGCTCCGGCGCCGGCGGCTTGGCAGGACGGTTTCGAGCGATGGGCGGGGGTTGTGAGTTCAGGCGAGGCCCAGGTGGTCCAGGTGATAGTGGCCCTTGGAGATGATTTGGTCGTCGTCGATCCAGACGTCGCAGTTGCGGGTGAGGACATCGACGTGCGTTTTTGATTTCCAGTCAGCGTGGGTCTGGCTGCCGTAAGGGTCGCCGAAGGCGATGTGAACCCCGGGAAATTTCTCGTCTTGCAGGAGCACGCCGATCATCGCGGATAGGCCGAGGTTGGTGCCGAAGGCTAGTTCGCCTACACGGTCGCTGTTTTCGTCGGTGTGGCAGTACTGCCAGAATTCTTCTTCTAGGTCCTTGCGCGCGCAGTCGACGCCGGTCAGGCGAGCGCCCTCGATTTTCAGGACCAAGGGTGTGGTTTGCAGGTCGCCGTACTTCCCGTTGAAATGGTCGCCTGCAGTGGCATCGCAAACAAAGGTGCCGTCCACCGTGGCTGGAGTGGTGAAGACTTCGCCGGCGGGCAAGTTGGACCAGTAGCGGGGGCTAATCAGGCCGCTCGTTTTTACCCAGTCGAGACCGCGGTCGAAATGTGCGGCGAAGGAAGTGCCCGCTTCCGTTTTTACAGTGAGCATTTCGGCGCGGAGCATGCGTTCGCGGAGCTTGTCGCTCAGGCGGTCCACCAGGCGGTAATCGGCGCGCATGCCCTGCTGCATGATTTCTGGCGTTACGCCGACCATGTGGGCGTAGCGGATTTGGCGGCGTTCGACGACGCGAACGATGGCCATGCGCGCGCCGAGTTCGCCGGGTTGCGGTTTCATACACATGGCGCCTACGTCGGCGGTTTCGAGGGCTTCGAGGACGGCCGGCGGGGCCACCGTTATGGGACGAGGACCAAAATCTTCTATAAGCAAGCCAGTATAGTGGGCGCGGCGATCTTCGATGGCGGCGGCAATACTGGCGGCGATCGAGCGGCTGGCTTCGTCGGAGATGAGGGCCACGTGTTCGCCTGGTCGTACGCTGAGGCAAGTTTCCACGGCGTTCTTGGCGCCGGGCATTAACTCCGGGTCTGGGTGGCCAAAGTACATCTTTTAATTTTACAAGAATATGCGGGAATTTGAAGTGCCGCCCATGAAATTGGCTGCCGTTATAGACACAGGTGATGCTGAAACCTCTGCGGCGACGTCAAGTCGTTCGCGGGCTGACGCGGAATGCGGGAACTTGGCCACCGCCGCTGGTGACGTTGGCCAGGCCGGTGGCGCTCAGGCGCGTGAGGAAGCCGCAAACTTTTCCGCGGAACAGATACGGGGCGAAATCGACTAGCATGTCGCGGTAATCGACTTTGCCGGCATTGGCGATGTAGGGAAAAACTTCGCGGCGAATCGGGATGCGTTCCTGGACGATCCACGCGCCGTTTTTTGCGGAGAGGGCGCGGCCGATGGCGCTGTCCCATGAGGCTTCGTCGGTTTCCCAGCCGAGAGTTACGCCGGAGCCGCCGTATTCGTCGCTGGGCTTGAGTACAAGGTTTTCTCTCTCTTTACCGATGAAGGCCAGCAGCTCAACCGGCTGGCCATGGTGCGACGTCTTTATGTCCGCGACTACGCGAGTCCAGGGGATGTGACGGTGAATAAGTTCGCGTTCATCGTGGGAGAACAGCGCGCCATTTTGCTCGTCGGTGAGCACGGCGAAGAAAGCTTTTACGTGGGGAATCTTGCAGCGGAACGTGTTAGCCACACAGACGGCGTTGGCTGTGTAGGCTTTTACCAGAGCGGCGCACTCGGCCGGTTTGGCGACGATATCGTTGATCAACACGCGGCGGTAGACCAGATCAATTTGTTTATCGTGGGCGACTAACTTCTGGCCGTCGAACACGAGTTCCGAGGGATCGGCGATGACCGTGGGAACGCCCATTTTTTCGAACCGCGCTTGGAGAATTTCGAACTCACTCCACGTCGGCACGTCTTTCCAATCGACAATGGCAATTTTCGGAGGACTGGCCGACCCTCCCCAGTCCACGTAGCTCATCACCAGGGCGTCAAGGAGTTTGGCGCTGAGCGGGTAACTGTGAACTGCATAATGCTGCGCGAACTTCTCCATCATGGGAAGCTCGTGGAAAATTTCCGCGAGCGTTTCCGCGTAGCCTGCGCCTGCCGGGGACTCTCCGTTGTATTCCGCGAACTTCAGGGAATCGGGTAGGAGGAAAGCATCAAGGCGGGAGGCGGTGCTGGCGCGGCCGTAGGGGACAGCCAGACGCACCAACCGTTCTTCTTCGGGGCGCAAATGAAACTGCGCAAAAAGATGTTTGTCTTTGAGGGCCGCGGCGACCACGCGCTCCCCGAGTTCTGCGATGGTCTCGGCGACGGTGCGGACGCGATCTTCATCTTCGGGCGATAGGAAAAACGGGCGCAGGAAAGGGCAGTGGACGCGGTCGCCGAAGGTGAGTTTTGCGAGGCGCAATCGTTTGAACAAATCTTCCGGGAGAGCGGGAACGCGAAGCAGCGTGGCCTTCAGAATGTCGGTCCACTCGCCGGCGGGATTGCGCGGAGCGGTCGACGGTGTCCAAGCGCTGGTCATTTTGTTTTGAGTCCTGGCGCTCCGGCAGAGAGGCTTGGCGCCGACGATTGACCTGCGGCAACGCTTTTGGGCGCGCCGGTGAATCCACTTGCCGCGCCCATGCCGAGCATCTCTTCCCAGCGGGGCCAGGGAAACGAAGCTGCACCATGGAGAGCGCGGTCAATCACGAGCCGCGCCATTTTGTCGACGACATGCTCGAAATAAAATTCGGTGATGCGGTCACGCTCCATATCCGGCGCGGGATTCAAGAAATCAATGGCGTACGGCACTCCGTCTTGTACCGCAAATTCGATGGTGTTCATTTCATAACCGAGGGCCTCGTTAATCGTTCGCGCGTCTTTGACGATGCGAGCTCCGAGCTCGGATGACAAATAATTGTGATCGACGAGGTATTTGCGTTCTTTGGGGTCGTAGTGAACCGGAGTAATATCGGATTTTCCAAAGGTGAAGCAACGGACGTATTTGTCGAAGTCAATGAACTCCTGGAGGGTCATGCAATACGGGGAAGTCTTGTCGTAGGCGGCGAGAAGTTCTTCCTTGTTGTGGACTTTGTAGACGTGTTTCCAGCCGCCGCCGGAAAAGGGTTTGAGAATGGCGGGGCGGCCGACATAGTCGAGGAGGCCATCCCAGTCGACGGGATATTCCAAGTTGTGGAGCGATTCGGCGGTGATGTCGACATCGCTGGGATATCCCTTTTGGGGAAGCAGAACGGTTTTGGGGATGGCGATGCCGAGTTTCGAGGCGACGGCATAATTGAAAAACTTGTCGTCGGCGGTCCACCAGAACGGATTGTTGATGACGTAGGCGCCCTGGAGGACGGCATGTTTGAGGTAGCCGCGGTAATACTCGACTTCGTGCGAGATGCGGTCGACGATCACACTGTAGCCGGAAGGCTCGCCCATGCGGGTGCCGCCGAGTTTTGCGAATTCCGCCGCGACCTCGTCTTTTTTTCCGAGCTCGTTGACGCGCACGATGAAGGCCGGAGGGAAGCTGTATTCACGCCCGCAGAGAAGGCCAACCTTTTTCATGATTTCGCTCCTGACAGCTGAAACGGAGACCGGGCGCCTTGGAGATGACTCTAATTGATGGCGTGCGCTGATGAAGTCCGAGGCTCGGTGACGCCCCGCGTTTCCGAGACCAGATGTTTTACGATCGCCTTCAGGTCGCCGGTTTGTTGATAGACGCGCAGTTGGCGCTCCGCGCTGGTGCCGTCCTTGAGAATGGTGTGGATGTATTCGACGGCGCTGCGGCTGCCGAGATCGTCCACAACGTCATCGACAAAATCTAGAAGCTCGAGGGTGAGTTTGCGCATGGGGACTTCCGCCTCTTTTCCGAAATCGATTAGCTTGCCTTCGATGCCGTAGCGAGCCGCGCGCCATTTATTCTCTTCGATCAAGGCGCGGCCGTAGAGACGATAGCTCATATTGCGCTCGTAGAGGCGGTGGAGTTTTACGACGATGGCTTGTGTAAGCGCGGCGATGGAGACGGCTTCTTCGACCCTGGTGGTGACGTCAAACATGCGGAACTCGAGAGTGCCGAACATGGGATGAGGGCGGACGTCCCACCAGATCTTTTTGCCGTTGTCGATACAGTTCAGTTTCATCAGAAGGTTGACAAAATTTTCGTAGGCGCTCCAGGATTCGAATTGTTCCGGGATGCCGGTGCGCGGGAAACGGCGGAAGACGGTGGTGCGGAAGGATTTCAGGCCGGTGTTGCGTCCCATCCAGAAAGGTGAACTGGTCGAGAGTGCCAGCAGGTGCGGGAGGAAATAGCGGACCATGTTCATCATGTCGATAGTGGTCTGCTTATCCGGCATGGCCACGTGCACGTGCATGCCGAAGATAAGAAGGGAACGGGCGAGTTGCTGGAGTTCTTCGACGATGTGTTCATAACGTTCGCCGGGGGAGATGACCTGGTCGATCCAACTGGAAAATGGATGGGTGCCGGCTGCGGCAACCTGCAGTCCAACGCGCTCGGCCGCGGCTACCAGCTCGCCGCGGGTGCGGTGCATTTCGATGCGTAGTTCGCCGACGTTTTCGCAGATCTTCGTGCCGGTTTCGACGATGGATTGGTGCATCTCGCTTTTTACTTGTTCGGCGATCGTCGGAGAAGCGGCCGAAACCAGCTGCATGACGTGAGAGCGCAGCGCGCAAGTAGCGGGGTCAATGATCTGGAACTCTTCTTCAACACCGATAGTGAAGCGGTGAGCCATGGCGTGGCCCTCCGGATGGCCTTGTCTATTTGGGGACTTCTCAGGGCGGTATCATACCTTGCAGCCGGGAAAAATACACGCATCCTCAACGCGTAGAAGAGCGAGGGAAAGAGAGGGTGGGACAGATAGGGTGGGACAGATAGGAATGTCTGTCCCACCGTAACGGACCGACTGCAGCTAGAGCGCAGGAACGATGCAGACTAGGGACTCACGGATGGGAACGAACCTTCGGTTCTCGACTAAGGGTTTGGATTCACCTATGGGCATAGACTCTCCCTGAGGCAGACCTGTGGCGCGATGTCTTCCCTAGACTATTGCCCTTGGGCTCAGGGTGGAAGTGCAAATACACTAGCGAATCAAGAGCGTGTTCCGAGCGAGCAAGCGCGGAGTTTTTTAGGTTGCTGGCGGCGCTTTGGAGGTTATTGCCAAGACCCATGAGACAGACAATCCTGTCTGTCTCAGCAAGTGCTGTCTTTGGATGGCTCTTCTGGCTAGTCTCTAACTTGAAGCAGAGGCATCAGGCCGCGCCGAGCGCGCGTCGTTGCTGAAAACACTCGCGGCAAAAAACCGGACGTCCCTGCGTGGGACGGAAGGGGACGGTGGTGTCCTTTCCGCACTGCGAGCAGGTGGTCTTTGTTTCCGAGCGCATTTGCGAGGCGCCGCCACCTCCGCCTCCGCCGCCTTCGGCGCGCTTGGCTTTGCAGCCCTTGCACCGTTTCGGCTCGTTCTTGAAACCCTTGTCGGCGAAAAACATTTGCTCGCCGGCAGTAAAAACAAACTCAGCGCCGCACTCCGCACACTTTAGCACCCTGTCGTGGTATTCCATGAGCCGCTCTCCCCTTGCCCGAGTCGGGCAGGGGGATGGGCACAGGTCGCACCGTGGGCCAAGTATTGTGGCGAAACCAGTAGTCCGGGGGTACCGGGCTGGGGTCCCTTGGGCCTGCGTACGCGAAGCTGCAACAGAAACCCAACGTCTCTGCCTAACCGGGGTCTAAATCACGGAAGTGCGGCGCTGAGATGCCGCGAGGCGGAGGTTAGTCCGCTTCTCGCCGCTGCTTTTTGCGCAGTCGCTTCCGCGAAAGGGCTTCCTTGGCTCGGCGCTTCTCGCCGGGCTTCATGTAGAAGCTGTGCTTCTTGATTTCCTTGATGATGTCTTCCTGTTGCACCTTGCGCTTGAAACGGCGCAGTGCATTTTCCAGAGACTCGCTTTCCTGGATAATGACTTCAGCCACTTTTACATTCACCCCCAATCCGGTTCGGATTGGCTACGTGCGGTGCTACAGCTTGGTTCGAACACCGCCCCTGGTCATTATCGCATGGCAGCCGCTGTGCGGTCACGCACCCGCTGACGGCGTGCCGCTTCGAGCTCCCACAGGATGATCTCGAAATACGCGCAGCGACCACATTTTGAGTTGCGCACCATTCAGCGTAATGGACTCACCCTGATGCGGTAGATGGCATCTTCTAATCAATTGGGGGCATGGAAGTCAAGGAATCTTTACAGAGGGCGGGGCAGAGGAGAGCCTTAGTACCCCTGTAGTTACTGAGTTATTTTATGGGTATACCTTCGGGCTTAGGCGGTCAAGGAGCAAGGGGCGCCCTGCCTTTTAGTCTCCGCTTTGCTTGCACGGCGCCTTGCATGTGCTGTTAGAATGGGCCGCTTTTGAAGAGCGGGTCCGGAGGGCAGCCATGTCTGCGATGAGCGATGCCATCGGAGTACTTCTTGCTGGAGGCCAGGGCGAACGGCTGTGGCCTTTGACGCGCGACCGCGCCAAGCCTGCCGTTCCTTTCGGCGCTTTGTACCGCATCATCGATATTACCCTTTCGAACTGCATCAACTCCGATTTGCGGCGCGTGTTTGTGCTGACCCAATACAAAGCGTTGAGCCTCAACCGGCACATCCGCGCAGGATGGTCGCCTCTGGCTGGACTCGGCGACTACATCGAAGTGCTTACGCCGCAGATGCGCGTGTCAAAGGAGTGGTATCAGGGGACGGCCGATGCCGTCTATCAGAACATCTACTCGATCGGCAGCGAGCGGTCGAAGTACGTGTTTATTCTTTCCGGCGACCACATTTACAAAATGAATTACGCCAAGATGCTGAGGCAGCATCTGGATTCGGCGGCGGACGTGACGGTGGCGACTATTCAGATTCCCGCCGCGCAAGCGGTGCGGCAATTTGGTGTGATTGAAGTGGACAGGGATTGGCGGATCATCGGCTTTGAAGAAAAGCCCGCCGATCCGAAGCATTCTCCGCATCATCCGGGCCATTGCAACGCTTCGATGGGCATCTACATTTTCAATACGCAGTTGATGATCCCCATCCTTCTGGCGGATTCCGAGGATCCAAAATCGAGCCACGACTTCGGGAAGGACATTCTTCCGCGGATTATTTCGAAGCACCGCGTCTTCGCTTATAACTTCGTGGACGAAAACCAAAAGGACGCGCTCTACTGGCGCGACGTCGGGACGCTGGACGCCTATTACGAAGCGAACATGGATTTGGTGAGCGTGTCGCCGGTTTTCAATTTGTATGACAACAATTGGCCTTTGCGAACCTGGCAGCACCAGTATCCGCCCGCAAAATTTGTGTTTGCCGATCCTGAGCGCATGGGCGTGGCGCTCGATTCCATCGTGGCGGGTGGTTCGGTCATCTCCGGCGGGCGGGTACAGCGGTGCGTGATCGGGAACAACGTCCGCGTGAACAGCTACTGCGAGGCGAGCGACTCCATCATGTACAATCACGTGAGTGTCGGCAGGCACTCGCGCATCCGACGCGCCATTATTGACCGTCATGTCAGCTTGCCGGAACGCACGGAGATTGGTTACGACATGGAAGCGGACCGGCGGCGGTTCCATGTGACGGATTCGGGGATTGTTGTGGTGGTGCGCCAGGAATCCCTAATCGAAGAGCCCGAGAACGCTTAGCTCGAAACCTCTTGGTGTCCGCCCCGGAGAGCACCAAAAGAATAGGTCAGGCGTGCCAGCCTGGTAGCCATTCTCCCGATGCTGCTGAGGGAGTTGGCAGTGCGCTTTCCAAAGGGAGGTCGCACGCGCCACTCGAGGCTCGCCCGTGTTCCGTGTTCGGTAGCCACTTTCGGTGATCACGCTCGGAGTTCTCTTGACGCTTCACGGGGAGAGCGCTGGACCGCGGCGCCCCGTTCCTTGACCCTGGTCTGCTACAATCCCTAGTTTACTTTCGCTCAGGAGATCTAGCAGACATGTCCACAAATATCACTCGCGTCAACGCCCGCCAGGTCATTGATTCGCGAGGAAATCCCACAGTCGAGGCTGACGTGTATGTCGGGACCGGTGCGAAGGGCCGCGCCGCGGTCCCGTCTGGTGCGTCGACCGGGGAACATGAAGCGCTGGAGCTGCGCGACGGGGACAAGTCGCGGTATCTGGGCAAGGGTGTCCTTAAAGCGGTCGCCAATGTTAACAACGAGATTGCCAGGGCCGTTGTGGGCCTTGACGCGGGGAATCAGCGCGCGCTGGATAAGCGCATGATCGAGCTCGATGGCACGCCCACCAAGTCCCGTCTCGGCGCAAATGCAATCCTCGCCGTTTCCATGGCGGCCGCTCGCGGTGCCGCAGCTGCGCAGAATCTTCCGCTGTACAAATATCTTGCGCGTTATTCCACGGATACGAGCGCGAATCTCCTGCCCGTTCCGATGATGAACATTCTGAACGGCGGCGCTCATGCCGATAGCTCGGTCGACTTTCAGGAATTCATGGTCATGCCTATTGGCGCACCTAGTTTTTCGGAAGCCCTGCGGTGGGGCGTGGAAGTATTTCATGCGCTGAAGTCCGCGTTGAAAAAGCGCGGATATTCGACGGCGGTAGGAGACGAGGGGGGCTTCGCGCCTAGCTGCAAGTCTAACGAGGAAGCCATCCAGATCGTGCTCGAAGCGATTGGCGCTGCCGGTTATAAGGCTGGGGAACAAATAAGTATCGCGCTCGATCCGGCGTCCAGCGAATTCTACGACAAGGCCAGCGGCAACTATGTTTTCAAGAAGTCAGACAAGTCCGTGTACTCTTCCGGGCAGATGGCAGCGTATTGGACGAGCTGGGTCGAAAAATATCCCATCGTCTCTATCGAAGACGGGATGGCGGAAGATGACTGGTCAGGTTGGAAAGCGCTGACGCAATCGGTTGGCGCGAAGTCTTCCAAGAAGAAGATTCAGCTGGTGGGCGACGACCTCTTTGTGACGAACACAACGAGGCTCTCTCGCGGCATCCATGAAGGGATTGCGAACGCCATCCTGATCAAGCTTAATCAGATTGGAAGTGTGACAGAGACGATGGATGCCATCGAAATGGCGCGCAAGGCCGGATACAATTCGATCATTTCGCATCGCTCGGGTGAAACCGAAGACACCTTCATTGCCGATCTCGCTGTTGCCACAGGCGCGGGCCAGATCAAAACCGGCTCAGCCAGCCGGACCGATCGGATTGCGAAGTACAACCAGCTTTTGCGCATCGAGGAAGAGCTCGGACCGGCGGCGCGGTTCAATGGCAAAGCGGCGCTTGCTTGACGGATTGCCAGGTTAAATTGACAGGATGCCAACACGCTTGGGCAGCGGCAGGCGGGTGTTTGCTGCATCTTTCTGAGATCAAGCGCGAGATGTCTTTTCGCTTTCGTGGAGGACTTTCCCATGAAGTACATGCGGATTGAACGCGCGGCCCTCGCGCTGATGTTGTCCGTCCCTTTCACACACTTGGCGGCGCAGACAGGAAGCGCCCCGACACTCCCCTCTGCACCACCCAATCTTCTGTTGCTCGTCCGTCAGCAATTCCAGTTCGGGAGCGAAAGCGCGCGCGAAAAGTACGAGATCGAGATAGCAAAGGCCTGCAGGGAGC
>Ga0207151_1137_pt1 | contig 16934 bp, 17 predicted proteins | sample Alteio_BWMinHeat_29_FD_153523 | JGI IMG/M metagenome (GOLD analysis project Ga0207151, IMG submission 153523) | Enriched cells from forest soil in Barre Woods Harvard Forest LTER site, Petersham, Massachusetts, United States -... | ecosystem: Environmental > Terrestrial > Soil > Temperate forest >... | reverse complement strand
AAACATGATAAAAGCGCGGACTCACCAAATTCTCTTCTTTTTTACCTCTTTTATTAGCGTGGTCGTCATTTACGTTAGACGCCTGTCTTAGTGCTCCTTGAATTCGTGCACACTAGGACAGGCTGAAGGTCCTAGGGCACGAACTAAAATTTCCTAACTGTAACAAATTGTGCCATCATCAATATATTGATAATGAGGTTTTAAAAAATGAAACACCAATTAGCGCCGCGTTTTGCGACTTATTATCCAATCCTGGTTATCAGCTTATGCGCTTGTTTTCTCTTTTATAAGTATGTTTTGCAAATTTACCCTAGCGTTATTACCGAACAATTGATGAAAGAATATCAATTAACGGGCGCAGGTTTAGGTAATTTAGCCGCTACTTTTTATTATGCTTATATGATTACACAATTATTTGTGGGTGTAATGCTTGATAAATATAGTACTCGTTGGTTAACTTCCGGTGCCATTTTTTGTTGTGCCCTAGGCGTTTTCTTATTTTCACAAACCGATTCTTTATTAGCAGCCCAACTTTCCCGAGGTCTTATGGGAGTGGGTGTTGCTTTTGCAACGGTTGCTTATATGAAATTAGCTGCGAATTGGTTTCCTCCCAGACAATATGCTTTTGTGAGCGGTTTGCTGGCAACTGCTGCTATGGCAGGTGCGGTTTTCGGACAAGCACCTTTATCCTTTTTTGTTAATGCATATGGTTGGCGTGAAACATTATTAGTGGTTGGCTTAGCCGGTTTTGCTTTAACCCTATTTTTTATATTAACAGTGCGGGATACACCAAATCGTTTTGTTGATCCTTTGACAAATGAAAAAACCAAAATATATAAGGAACATATCTCTTTTGCTGAAATTTTAAAAGTTTTTAAAAATAAACAAAATTGGTTACTGACTTTTTATAGTGGTTTGGCGTTTTCTCCTATCGCTATTTTTGGTGGTCTTTGGGGAAATCCTTTTTTAGTTCAAGCTTACGACCTTAGTAAAAATCAAGCTGCTTCCATGGTGTCGTTGGTTTTCATCGGTCTGGGTATAGGCAGTCCTATCATTGGAATGTTTTCCGATAGGTTAGGCGACCGACGCAATGTCATGTTGGTCAGTACACTGATTGCCTGTGCTGCTATTTCGTTAGTTTTATATTGTCATCCTATGCCAACCTTATTATTAGGATTTTTATTATTCTTGTTTGGCTTTGCATTAGGTGCCTTTATGTTAGTTTTTGCGATTGGCAAAGAACTTAATAATATTGCCTTAACCGCAACTGTTATTTCTATGTTGAATGCTAGCGATGCAGTATTGGATGCCATAACAGAACCTGGTATCGGAAAATTATTAGATTTAAATTGGGATGGCACGATTGTTAACGGGGTTCATTATTTTTCATTACAAAGCTATCACTTTGCCTTGGGAGTGTTACCTCTTTATTTATTAATCGCTTCCATTTTATTGATATGGGTAAAAAGTAAATAATTTATATGAATTCAAAAACTTTGTTATTTCCCTTTTTACTCGTCTTTTTTGAGATGGTCACGTATCTGTCCAATGACATGGCTTTACCTGCTATGCCTGCAATGATGCGTGACTTATCTATCACTGCACATGAAACTCAGTGGACTTTAACATCGTGGTTTTTAGGTGCCATTTCAGTTCAGTTATTATTAGGACCTCTCTCTGATCATTTTGGTAGAAAGTCGACTCTTTGTGTTGGCGGAGTGTTATTTGTTATTTCCACTTTGGTTTGTGCACTGACACATGATTATCAAGTGTTATTAATAGCACGATTTATTGAAGGTACAGGAATTTGTTTTATCTCAGTTCCAGGTTATGCAAGCGTACATGAATCTTTTGATCAAATCCGGGCAATCAAAATCTTGGCCTTAATGGGCAGTATCTCAATATTAGCACCTGCATTGGGTCCAATTTTTGGAAGTTTAGTTTTACTGTATGCTGACTGGAGATGGATATTTGGATTTTTAGTTGTATGGTCAGCTATTTCGGTTTTACTTTTATTTTTATGGATGCCGGAAACTTTACCTGAGAATAAACGCAGTCCTCTTAAATTGTTGCCTGCATTATTATGCTATTTACGGATTCTATCCCATAAAGAATTTGTAAGAATCAGTTTTATTTTGGGTTTCATTTTTTGTGGTTTTATCTTATGGATAGCCAGTGGCCCGTTTTTGGTGATAGACCACTTTCATTATAGCCCCACTATTTTTGGATTTATCCAAGGAGTTATCTTTCTATCCTATATCTTTGCGAATCATTGGGTAAAATATCTGATTGATAGACACTCCATTAATAAAATAGTGCGTATTGGAATTATCATTTGTGCTCTTGCCAGTGTTTTTGCATTTGTAACATCGTTGGCGTTTGCTAATCTTTTATATCCTTTGGTTATCGCTTTAACGATTTTTTCTTTTGGTTCAGGTTTAGTGTCTGCGCCTTTAAATCGACTAGCAATTGAATCTAGCAATGAAACGATGGGAGCGAGAATGGCAATTTTCTCCACCATTATCACTGGATTTGCAACGCTGGGCAGTATTTTAGTAAGTGTATTTTATAATGGAACTTTAATTTCTATTTCCAGCATCCTTTTATTTTTGATGCTGTTAGCTGTCATTTTTCATTTTTTTAGAAATTGATTCCTTCCATTTTGCACATATTTTAAATATCATGAAAAAAATTGTAAATTAATTGGGAAATTTAATAATGAAGTTGCTAGGCGGTATATTATTGATTATTGGGACCTCCATTGGAGGCGGTTTACTTGCGTTACCTGTTTCAACTTCACAAATCGGATTTCTAAACTCGTCCTTATTACTTTTTGGATGTTGGGTTGTTATGACATTAGGAGCATTCCTTATCCTTGAAGTAAATTTATGGATGCCTTCCAATAGCAATATGATATCAATGGCTAAAGCAACCTTAGGTAAATGGGGACAGCTTGTAGCATGGATAACCTATATTTTGTTGTTATATTCTTTGCTCGCAGCTTATATAGCAGGTGGAAGTGATTTCTTAGGAAATTTACTTAATAAATACTCGTTAGGTTTACCCGGTTGGTCGGTATCTCTCTTATTTACATTAATATTAGGAACAGTGGTTTTTCATGGCATTAAATCAATTGATATAGTGAATCGTTTTTTAATGTTTTTGAAAATGGGCAGCTATTTTCTTTTAATTTTTTTGATGGTTAAGCATGTTACTTTAGAAAAACTTTCCGGCGGAAGCATTCGCTACATGACAACAGGTATCACGGTTGCGATTACTTCTTTTGGTTATGCCACTATCATTCCAAGCTTAAGATGCTACTTTCATAACGATATTAAAAAATTGCGTTTGGCTATTTTAATAGGAAGTTTTATTCCTTTAGTCACCTATATCTTATGGGATTTGACAGTCATGGGCATTATTCCGCGACTGGGTGATAATGGGTTAATTGAAATGTTACATTCGGGACATTCCAATAGTGAAGTCATCAATGTACTTAGCACTCTATTGCAGAAGGATGTTATTACCTCCTTCGCTGAAATCTTTACGGGCGTTTGCTTGTTAACTTCTTTCTTAGGTGTGGCTTTATGTCTATCGGACTTCTTATCGGATGGCTTAAAAATTGAAAAAACAGGGTTAGGAAATTGGTTTATTCAGTCATTAACCTTAATCCCGTCGTTAATCGTTGTTCTATTTTATCCGGGTGCTTTCATTTCGGCATTAAGCTATGCCGGGATATATTGCGTCATTTTATTGGTTCTACTTCCTGTTTTGATGGTTTGGTATGGTAGATATCGCAAAAACATTTCCAACGGGTACCGTGTATTTGGTGGAAAACCCTTACTCGTTATATTAATGATTATATCGGTATTACTTATCATTCAAGGGATTAGTGGAAGTTTTTGATGAGTTTCACGACGTAACTTAATCATTTAAAAGGGAAATCGGAGGAGGGGGGGAAACTACTGTGTAAAACAGACGTGAATACCCAGTATCTCTACCGGTTTTTCACTTTTCTGTTTTACACAGGTCATAAGTTAATTACCTCAACTTATGCAGCTTTAGCAGCTTTCTTCTTTCTTCTGCGTTTTTTAGCAGGAGATTTTTTCACAGAACGTTTACCTGCTCTTTTAGCAGATTTTTTCGCTGTGCTTCTCTTTGCCTTACGTTTTTTAACAGTTGATTTAGCTTTTGACTTAGCAGCTTTCTTACGACGCATAACATTTCTCCTTGTTAAATAACTACAATGAAATTATAGCATACAAAATTATAAATGCATGCACTATTAGGGTATTTATATATTAATTTCTCGTTTTTCCTTATAAAAGTTAGCTGAAAGTAAAAAAAATTAAGGAAAAAGTGATTTGTGTTTAGTATTTTTTAAAAAAATTAACATAAGAACGTTATTTTTTTATAATTTTTTAATTGATAAAGGTCATTAACATCAAATTTTTATAACTTTTTATGTCTTACCAATAATGGTAAAGCTGTTACGCAGTTTTGTTTTTGAATAAAGTATGGATGAGATACCCAGAACTGACACCCACAATGAGATACATTAAGCGTTCTAAAAATCCTGTGCCGAAGAATACGCTAAACATATTTATATTTAAAAGACCCATCAATCCTAAATTAAGACCGCCAATCAATATGGCAATAAAAGCTGCCCATTGTAATAAATCAAAATCCTTCATCACTTAAACTCCTTTTTAAGCTTGTCCTGAGCGAAGGAGATCCCTCACTTCGCTCGGGATGACAATGATAAATCTCAGGACGACAATGAATAAATTAAGAATAACATATTATCTGAGTTAAATAGAACACTCTGCTACTGAATGGGGTTCTGTTTGAATCCCTAATCGAGATAATAATGTTTTATCTTTTTCAATTTCAGGATTGGAGGTTATTAAAAGTTTTTCTCCGTAGAAGATAGAGTTTGCACCAGCAAGAAAACATAATGCTTGTAATTCATCTGACATACTCATTCTTCCAGCAGAAAGTCTTACTCGTGCTCCGGGTATCATAATACGTGCGATTGCTATCGTTCTTACAAATTCAAAAGGATCAATAGGTGCAGAATTGGCAAGCGGGGTACCGGGAATTGGAACCAAATTGTTAATGGGCACACTTTCTGGTTGAGGTTGCATATTTGCAAGTGTTACAAGCATTCCTGCTCTATCTTCGCGATTTTCCCCTAAACCAATAATTCCGCCGCAACAAACCTTCATTCCCACATCACGTACTCTTTTTAATGTATCTAATCTGTCATCAAAAGTCCGCGTTGTTATGATTTCTTCATAATATTCGGGTGAGGTATCTATGTTATGGTTATAAAAATCAAGTCCCGCTTCTTTCAATGCTATTGCTTGTTCATCCGTTAGCATTCCCAGGGTAACACATGCTTCTAATCCTAAACCTTTTACTTCTTTAATCAGATTAACGATTGCAGGCAAGTCTCTATCTTTTAATTCTCTCCAGGCAGCACCCATACAAAAACGAGTTGCACCTGCTGCTTTCGCTGCTTGCGCATGTTGTCTTACCGTTTGTACATCCATTAATTTTTTAGCTTTAACACCTGTATGGTAACGTGCTGCTTGGGGACAATAGTGACAATCTTCAGGGCAGCCTCCATCTTTAATATTCAGCAAAGTGCTCAATTGCATAGTACTATCGGAAAAATTCTTTCTATGAACTGTTTGAGCTTGAAATATTAATTCATTAAAAGGCAATTCATAAAGTGATAAGACTTTATCGATCGTCCAACTAACTTCATTCATGCGAGTACTCCTTGAATTTCATTGATAACAATTTCATAAGCATGTCTTAATTCAGATTCGGTAATACAGTAGGGCGGCAAAAAGTAAATCGTATTCCCTAAGGGACGTATGAGAAGCCCTGCTTCTAAAAATCGGTTTCGCAAATGAATACTAGCGTCAGATCCATATTGCATATTCGTTCTTAAATTAAAAGCGGCAATCGTACCACAATATCGGGTATTCATCACATTATCTAATTTGGCTAGTTCTTTTAAGTTTTGATGATGTAAATTTTCAATCATTTTCATTTGATCTAACGTATTTTGTTGTTGTAAAAGATCAAGGGAAGTCAGTGCAGCAGCACAACCTAATGGATTTGCTGTAAAGGAATGTCCATGGGCTAATGCCTGGGAAAAATCTTTCCCTAGAAATGTACTATATATATTGTCACTGCAAGCAGTCACCGCTAACGGTAAAAAACCACCGGTGATTCCTTTAGATAAACAAATCATATCCGGTTGGGTTTTAGATTTAAGGCAAGCAAAAAAATCACCTGTACGTCCAAATCCTGTCATTACTTCATCAAATATGATAAGAACATGATGTTGATGCATCAGTTCTTGAAGTGATTTTAAAAAACGGCTGGTACACATGCGCATCCCGCCTGCCCCCTGCACCAATGGTTCCAAAATAATCGCTGCCGTTTCTTTTCCAAATTTCTGCAGATGATGTTCCATTTTTTCTAAAATGAGGGCTTCTTTGTTTTCTGCTGTTTCATCATTTATAAAAGTCGCTGGGTAAGGAAAAGTATCAACATGAAAAAGAAGGCTTTCAAATTGTGAAAAGAAACCTGATTTTTTTCCCATTGCCATCGCACCAAAAGTATCTCCATGATAACCCTGGTCAAATGCGATAAAGCGATGCCGATTAAAATCTCCCTGATTGCGCCAATACTGAAATGCAATTTTTAACGCGACTTCTACCGCGGTAGAACCATTGTCAGAATAAAATAGTTTCTTAAAATGGGATGGTAATAGCTTTAAAATATTTTCAGCTAATTTCACCGCTGGTTCATGGGTAAACCCTGAAAAAATGACATGTTCTAACTCTAATGCTTGTTCATAGATCGCCTTAGCGATATCCGGATGAGAATGACCATGTAAATTGACCCACCAGGAAGAAATAAGATCCAGATATTTTTTATTGTTTACATCATATAAATAAGCACCCTTTCCTTTCGTCATTGGCAAAGGATGATTGGTAATTTGATGTTGGGTATAGGGATGCCATATCGCTTGACTGTCTCTGTTTGCTAAATTCATTTCAAGGCCTCTAGAATTTTATTATTATTTTTAAAAATCCAATGCTTTAAACTCTCTTTATTCACCTTTTCAAAAAAAGGAATATGGAATAAGGTTTTTACTTGTCCCCATTTCTCAATCGCCGTTTGGTTATCAGGATTTAATTTCCCGCTAAAAACGATGCCTTGAATAGAGATATTCTTTTGACGAAGTCCTTCTATTGTTAATAAAGTATGATTGATAGTCCCTAAAGTACCTCTTGCAACAATGATGACGGGTAATTTCAATTGACTCATTAAATCTACTTGTAGATGACGTTGATTTAAAGGAACAAAAATTCCGCCAGCGCCTTCAACAATAGTTGAATGATTCCATGTTTGGTTGAAATGGGATAAATCTATTTCTGTATTTTCCAAAGCAGCCGCTTGATCAGGGGATAAACTTGCCTGAAAACGATAGACAGAAGGAATAAAAAAATCGTCTGAAAATCCTGTTAAATTTTTAATTTGTAATAGATCCGATATCTCATCTTTAATACCTGATTGTATGGGTTTCCAATATTTTGCTTTCAACACATACATTAATATAGCGGAAGCAAGGGTTTTCCCTACCCCCGTGTCCGTTCCTGTCATAAAATATTGATTCATGATTTTGTAAAACTTCCGTAAAGTATTTCATAGCTTACCGGATACTCTTTTGAATAGTAGCTAAGCAGATGACGCAGCTTTGCAACCGATTGCGGCTGATGAAAATCACGAGAGGCTCTTGCACCCAATTTTTTTAATGATTGTAAAAAAGAGTAAACATTAGAATAGGTATAATGAAAAGTGCATCTATCAATTTTTAAACTTGGGAACCATGCTGATAAATCATTGAATGTTGGGAAGGAAGGCGTTCCTGCTTGAATTTGAAATTTCTCACAACTTTGTTGCCACTCTGTTAAAGATTGATTACCTACTAAGGAAAAAATAAGCTTTCCACCTTTTTGTAATTTATCGATTAAATTTTCCAAACTTTTTTTAATATCTGTAAACCAATGAAAAGTCATACTTGAAGTAATAAGATCAAATTGTTGAGATACATTGATTTTTTCAGCATCCATACAAAGAAAATCAATATTAGACCGGTTTGCAAATTTATTCTGACAAACCTTTATCATATCTTCGGCAATATCGGTTAATAAAAAAGATCCATTCGGAAATAAAGTAAAAAGTTGTTGGCTATAAAGACCTGTTCCACAGCCAATTTCCAAAATAGTTTCAGCAGAATGGTTCTTTATATATTGAATTAATTGATTTGCAACATGAACCTGGACTTCTGCCGTTTCATCGTAAGTACTTGCTCCTTGATTAAAGTAGTATTGAACTTTTTTCTTCATTTTTTAAAAACTATCCTATCGCCCGAACCCGCAATAATGCATGAATCATAGGCTTTTCGCAACCTTTTGTATTGTTTTTAGCAAATAATCTATCTCTTGATCTGTATGACGTGCAGATAGGCAAAATCGTATTCTGCAACGATTCGCAGGGACTGTAGGAGGTTGGATGGCGGTACCAATAATGCCTTCTTCAAGAAGATACTGAGACGCAATGACAGTCTTTTTGCTATCCCCAATGATCCAGGGAATAATGTGAGTAGATGATGTACCGCAATCTAATCTATTATTAATAAAAAATTCTCTGACTTTTTTTGCGTGACGAAAAACTTTATCTCTTTCTAAATCCAACGCAGGCATCAATTCTATACTGGCTGAAATAGCTCCTAAAATCGCAGGAGGCAATCCTGTAGAGTAAATCAATCCCTTGCATTTATTAATAAAGAAATCCCGCAGCGTTTGCGAACAACCAACATAGCCTCCGAAACTACCCAAGGCTTTACTAAAAGTACCCATAATGAGAGGAATGTCAGATGAAAAATCGGTGGCACTTCCCCATCCCGATTTTCCTAGCAATCCCGTGGAATGTGCATCATCAACATAAAGAAATGCTTGATATTGTTTTGCCAATTGTATAAGCGAAGATAAATCGGCTTGATCGCCATCCATACTATAAACAGATTCAACAATAATAAATTTGGGCGCATAAGAAGTGATATCTTTCTTTAACAATGATTCTAGATGATTTAAATCATTATGATGAAATCTAATCATGTCTGATAAAGTGAATGGACTTTTCATTAAGCTAATATGACAAAGCCTATCACAGTATACTTTGGGCTTAACACCCAGAATTTTAGGGTCTAATAGCGCTTCTAAAACACTAACATTCGTTTGATATCCAGTTCCAAAAATCAAGGCCGCTGGTTTATTCAAAGCAATCGCTAATTTTTCTTCAATTTCAGTAAAAATTGGTAAATTGCCTGTAACCAAGCGTGATGAACTCGTGCCTACACCGTATCGTTTTGCAAACTCGTGGCTTCTTTGTATTAGCAACGGATGATTCGCTAAGTTTAAATAGTCACTGGAAGAAAAATTAAAGCCTTGAAATCTTTCAAGGCTTTTTAATTGACGAGGATAACGATTCTCTTCAAGAAATTTTTTATAATATTGTTCCATGCAAATCCATCAATGATGATTATTATTTTTCTTTGTTACTCTATGAGCTTGCCACCCTTCGCTTGCGGGTGCACCAATAAAATGCACTATATCACCAATTTCTAACTGAGAAAAATGAGGATAAGCGACATTGGTTAAACTAAAATAATATTCAAGCCCTTCTGCACTTAAAATAAAGCCATATCCTTCTTCTGGAAATAAACGTTTAACATAACCAAAATCTATTCCATCATGCGCTTTGACATCACCGCGAATTTTTCCTGCATATGTCTCAAGTTTACGTTCCACGGCATGAAAAGCATCTCGAACTGCAACATAAACATCTTCATCATGTTTTTTATTCACGACAAGCTCTTTACCCGGCACTCTAATATCAATACACACTCTGAATAATTTTCCGTTCCTTTTATGCTTTTGAGGAACATCAATCACTATTCTACAGTGTTGTATCCGCTTATAGAAATGATCCAGTTTGTAAGCTTTTTTAAGAAGATGATTTTGCAAGGCTAACGAAGTAGGTATATCGCGAATGGTAATTTGGACTGGTTGCATAAATAAACACCCCTCTTTTTTAACTGTTTTAAAATCTGTTACTCTTTGGTAATTGACACCTCCCTATATTAATTTATAGTGTTCACCTTTTAAGTATAGACCTTAGTGGAATGAATGCTCCTTTTCACATTAATATTTTTGGTCACGGCCAGCCGCTTGTTTTATTGCATGGTTGGGGCTGGGATTCTACTATCTGGAAACCCTTGATACCAAAGCTTTCTTCGTCTTTTCAGCTTTTTTTAGTGGATTTGCCTGGATTTGGAAAAAGTCATCCTCTAATAAATTCATACACTTGCGAAGCTATTGTTTTAGAGCTATTTCAAAGGGTACCAGTACAAAGTACATGGTTAGGCTGGTCATTAGGAGGAATGATTGCGTGGTGGGCTGCTACGCATTATCCTGAGCGTGTAAATCGATTAATAACGGTTTGTTCTTCCCCTAAATTTACCTCCACCGCAAACTGGCCGGGTGTCTCCCCTTGCACTTTAGAAAAATTTAAAGAGTCATTATTAAATAACACTGAAAAAACGCTGCAAGAATTTTTAGAACTTCAATTGCGGGGTTCTAGTTCACCACCTGCTTTAGACATTGAAAAAATTCAGTTTACACAAGAAGGTCTTTATGGCGGATTACATTTGTTAGAAACACTGGATTTGCGCGCTTCATTATCTAAAGTAAAAATACCGAGTTTGCATATCTTTGGCAGCAACGATACGTTAGTGCCTAAATCTGTCGTAAAACTTATTGAACCGGAAATTAAAAATGGGAAATGTGAAATCATTCAGCGTGCAGGGCATATCCCATTTTTAACTCATATGGATTTGTTTTGTGAATTAATTCAATTCTTTTTCTAAAGGCGCAAAATACTGTTCTACCTCTTTTTCTTTGACATCTTTTAATTGGCTGGGGTTCCATTGAGGTTTTTGATCTTTATCTATCACTACTGCGCGTATACCTTCAAAAAATTCCTTGCCTTGTAAAAAATGGCAGGTTAAGCGATATTCCATGCGCATGCATTCATCGAAACTCAATTTAGACCCTTTTAATAAAGCATTTAAGGTCACTTTTAAACTAGTCGGTGACTTGGTCCTTAGCGTTTCAACTGTTTGCAAACACCATTCATTGCCAATATTTTTTAAGGCTTGAATAATTTCTTCAATCGTGGTTTTTGAAAAACAGGATTCAATTTCTTCTTTATGTTCTAACAATTTTGAAGGCGGGTAGGAAACAGCAAATTGATCAACCACTTCCGAAATTTTTGCTTTTGGATTTTCAAATAATGCAGCATCAGCAATCGCATGAATTAGCTTGGCATAAGAATCACTGGCTACGCAATGATTTGCAATTCCAATGGCAATACAATCATTATAAGAAATCCTGGCACTGGTCAATCCCAAATAAAAACCCATTTTAAATGGCAATCGCGGTAAAAAATAAGTCGCTCCCACATCGGGGAAAAATCCAATTCCCGTTTCAGGCATAGCAAATGTTAATTTTTCAGTGGCCACACGGTGCGAACCATGAATAGAAATACCAACACCACCACCCATCGTAATGCCATCTAAAAATGCAATATAGGGTTTTGCATAATGATGAATGCGGGTATTTAATAAATATTCATCTCTAAAAAATTGCGAAAGATTTGGATCTTTTGCTTTTTCATAGGCATTACGTATATCACCACCAGCACAAAAAGCGCGGCCTTCTGCAGGATGAATAACGACTGCTTTAATTTGATCTGCGGTTTCCCATTCCATCAATTGTTTATTCATATCAATAATCATTTGATGATTTATCGCATTTAAGGCATTTTGCCGATTTAATGTAATGACACCCAAGTTTCCACTTCTACCGGATAATTCTTCAAAAATAATAAATTGATTTGAACTCACTTGTTATTCTCCACAAAATTCCGCAGTGCGTTTTTCTAAAAATGCTTTGACACCTTCTTCTTTATCACGGGTTGCGCAACAAATTCCAAAATAAACTGCTTCAAATTCCATCGCATCATCTAACGATAAGTCATAACCCCTATCGATGGTCGTCATGATACTCTTTAAAGCAATAGGGCCTAATTTAACTAAACCTTTTAAAATTTCTTTTGCTCGTTCCAGGAGTTTTTCAGGTTCAGTGACTTCACTCACCAATCCGAAAGATAATGCTTCTTCTGCTTTAATTGTTCTGCCAGTTAAGCATAAATCGAGTGCGCGCCCTTTTCCAATTAATCGTGAAAGACGCTGCGTGCCGCCAAATCCTGGAATCACACCTAATTTAACTTCTGGTTGTCCAAATACAGCAAGCTTTGATGCAATACGCATAGTTGCTGACATCGCTAATTCACAACCACCACCTAAAGTATATCCATTAATTGCTGCAAGCGATGGTTTTCCTAATTCTTCTAATGTTCTAAAAATCATTTGTCCATGACGTGCAAATTCAATACCAGTTTGTCCATTTAATTTTGCTAATTGATTTATATCAGCACCCGCACAAAACGCTTTGCCTTCACCCGTAATCAAAATTGCTTTAATTGAATTGTCTGCTTTCGCTGATAATAAAGTTTGATATAACTTATCTAAAAGATCTTTATTTAATGCATTTAATGCCGAAGGCCGATTTAAAGTAATTTGTAAAATTGAAGATTCAATGGTTGAAAGAGTTATTACTTCCTGGTTTGTCATAATTTATCCTTACATGTCATTATCTTAAAAGTGTAGATATTCTATAACATCATGATCTGATTAAAAAATTAATTTTCTTATATTTGTACAATTTATGATCATTTGTTCTACACTTAAAATATGAGAAAAATGAAACAGGTAGGGTATATAGTGTTACTTTTCACAATAATACTTATTGTGATTTTCGGCTTATTTTACAGTCCTTTAGTGTTTTCAGCAAAAAATTACGGTGCAATACTCTGTCATAAAGATCCAGACGATTATGCTTGTCACAAAGTAAAACGTAAGGAAGATTGGGAATCACTTTTTCCTGAAGGCGAAAAGTTGGAAATGATACGAAAATTAAATCGTATGAACACTGAACTTTATCCTGGAATTATTATTGCGGTTCCAAAAAATATGAATGTCACTGTTATGGATTTATCTCCTTTTAAAAAAGAAATTGATCCTCCCGGCGAAAAAATTATTCTTGTTTCCATTAGTGATTTAGCTTGGGGTGCTTATGATGAAGGTGGAACTCTACTTCGTTGGGGACCTATTTCAAGCGGACAGGATTATTGCAGTGATATTGGACGCGGTTGCAGAACAGGTACAGGAAAATTTAGAATTTATCAAAAAGAAGGATTTGGTTGTGTTTCCACGAAATTTCCCGTTGGACGCGGCGGTGCACCTATGCCTTATTGCATGTTCTTTCACGGTGGTTATGCATTACATGGATCCTATGAAGTACCTGGTTATAATGCGAGTCATGGATGCATACGTCTTTTCGTCAATGATGCTAAATGGTTGAATCAAGAATTTGTAGGCAATGAAAAAGTACGTGTGTTTGTTACAAGGATTAAGTAGAGCGGTCATGCCAGCGAAGGCTGGCATCCAATCAAAACCATGTCAACTTAACGCCAGTGAACGTTCGGAAACGCGCATCCCTGCGCTCGGCCTCCTTAACATCCCTGTTTCGGACGTTCCTCACTGTTCACATGGCTTTAAGTTGACTGAAAGTTTCGTGTTATGCCTTCGCTGGCATGACATTGATTAATAACCCTATTTTTATATCAGCCCATTCCCTCATTTTTTTATTATAAGAATTATACTTATAGGAGAAAATACGAGGAGCGATAATATGCAACATGCAAATAATCCAAACGATAAAAAGTCAACTCAAGGTATAGAGGCAAAAACGGAGAGTAAATTACCCCAAACCCCTAGTCCTACACCTTCGGATGATTCAAAATTAACTTTAAATGATTTAGATAAAGCACAGAGATTAATGTACACTTGGAACACTGAATATCAATTTGCAAAATCTATTCAGACGTACAGACTGCTGCGTTCATTCATTCCAAAAGATCACTATATTCATTATATTGCATTAGATGCATTCATGGCTTTTGGATACATGAAAGAATCTAAGGAATGTCTGTCTATGATTAATAATGCATTTCATACCTATGATAGACTTTGCACGCTATCTTTATATGATACAGAGGCATCGCCAAAATCCATTAGTGAACAGCACAAGCAATTTGGAACTTTTATAACAGATCACTTGGCACCTCCTAAAATGCTGCATGTCAACCTAAACCGTGATCCTAATCGTCGCTTGAAGATTGGTATTCTCTCATCGGATGTTCGTACGGGACATGTTGTTATGCAATTTAGTACGCCGCTTTTCATAAGAGATCCCAATGCGTATGAATTAACCGTGTATGATGTTTCAAATCAAGATCAAAATGCCATTAACAGTTTAACCAATAAAAATATTTCCGTTGTTAATGCAAGTCAATTCAATGCTCAATGGTTAGCAAAAAAAATTCGCGATGATAAAATAGATGTTCTTTTTGAGGTTTCTGGTCTCATCGCTCCAAAACTTGACGTTCGCATGGGTGCTCTTGCTTCGCATCCTGCTCCCATACAAATTGCCTATATAGGCTATCCTAATACAACAGGCCTTGATGCCATGGATTTTCGATTGGTTGATCATGTGACAGATCCTGTGGGATCCACTGATCCTTTTTATACTGAAAAATTATTACGTTTTGATAAAGGCGTGCCCTTTTTATCATATACTCCACCTTCTTCTGATTATGAAAAAGCAGAAGTCATACAGCAATTACCTTCTGAAACCAATTCATTTTATAGTTTTGGCATATTTAATAATCCTCGTAAATTTAGTGATGCTTTTTTACTTGATTTAGGTGAAGTATTAAAAAAATCTGATTCAAAATTAGTATTTCAATATATTAATTTCTGGAATTACGCCGATAATCAAAACTTGTTTTTAGATCGTTTTTCTTTTCTTACAAAAATACCGATTAATCAATTGAGAGAAAAAATAATTTTTCATCCTAACCTGGTCACGAAAGAAAGGTTAGAGTTAATTTCAAAAATGGACGTGGCTATTGATACTTATCCTTATAATGGGACCACAACGGATTTTGATTGTTTGTGGGGATGTGCTCCTATCGTGACACATACCTTACCCAATCGTCATGAAGCCAATGTGACTGCTAGTGTACTTTCGCATTTAAATATGAAAGGTTGTATTACCTCTAATTCTAACGATTTTGTAAACACGATTATAAAAGTTGCTGAGGATAAAAAATTTAGATCCGATCTACGAAAAAATGCTTTTTTAAGAAAAAAACTGGTGTTATCCCGTTTATGTGATCATCAATTGCATTCTACTCAAATTTGGGAAATGGTTAGAAATGAATGGAAAAACTATTGCGCGCAGCCAGCGCCTGTGATTGATCCTTCTCAAGCTTCATCTATACCGGATTTAGTTGATGCATTTGATATTGAATGTAAAGATATTAAAGATGTCAATGACACTGCCCTAACTCAGGAAACTGCTACAACATCAGCCGTTGATACAGCTAATAAAGCAACGCCGATGGATGAAAAAACAAATATTGATAATTTTGGTCTGTTTGCCAAGAAAACCCAACGAGCACCTATGGACGCAGAGGATACGCTTGAAGAACAAGAACGTAAAGTTCGATCACAAACGCCGGATGGAAAGTCAGGATGACACCGGCTCTGCAATCAAACAATTTTCATCTGAAGCGTTAGCTTCTTCTCGCAATTGAAAAAGCATATCTTTAGTCACAACCGCTCTACTGATGATCGCAAGATATAAAATAACTAAACTGAACAATCCTATGACTAAAAAATCCCAACCAAAAGGAATAAGATTTTTTCCACCGAAAGCACCAAAATATGATATCAAAAATAATCCGCCTAAATAAGGTATTATCCAAATTGCAGATTTTAATCCTAAGTGACCTTGAATTTTTCTTTTTCTATAGTCAAAACCAAAGAATAGTAAACCAATGAGAATGGCAATTGCTAATTTAGAAATAGTACCCCAGCCCGTCCAATAACTCATTAAATTACAGAAATAGAAAGCTAGCACACATATGATATTTGCTGCAGGTAAACGAAAAGCACGTTTTTCATTGGGTAATTCTAAACGCAGGCATAAAACAGCAACAGGACCAATCGCATATGAGATTACCATGCCAGAAACTAAAAAACTCACCATGGCTTGCCAACCGGGTAAGGGTAAAAATAAAAACATGCCTAATACAAAATTTAAAATAATCGCAGCAACAGGAAATTTTTGTTTATTTAAATAAGATAAAATAGCGGGCACATATCCAATTTCACTCATTGCAAATAGAATTCGTGCAGTCGATGTGACATATACTAAACCCGCACCAGAAGGTGAAACAACTGCATCAATATAAAGTAAACGTAAAAGCCATATCACTCCTAATGATGCTGCTAAACCTGCAAAGGGTCCAACATCTCCTATAAAACTTAAATTTTTCCAACCATTTTTTAAAGACTCTGCATCCAATGCGCCTATAAAAGCGATTTGCAATCCTAAATAAAGTATTAAACAGCAGACAACTGAACCAACAATTGCAAGAGGAATTGAAACAGCAGCACGCTTCGTTTCTCCTGCTAATTCAACGCCGTGTTTAAAACCAGTAAAGGCAAAAGCAATTCCTCCCAATGCGACTGCACTTAAAATAGCGTGCCAATCCGTTAAAGTGGATAGATTGAATGTGCCGATAAAATTTTC
>Ga0207151_1136_pt1 | contig 17054 bp, 17 predicted proteins | sample Alteio_BWMinHeat_29_FD_153523 | JGI IMG/M metagenome (GOLD analysis project Ga0207151, IMG submission 153523) | Enriched cells from forest soil in Barre Woods Harvard Forest LTER site, Petersham, Massachusetts, United States -... | ecosystem: Environmental > Terrestrial > Soil > Temperate forest >... | reverse complement strand
GCAAGCGGGGCGGCTCGTGCCTCTCAATTCCCTTCTTATCGGCCATCTGGCGCAGCTCCAAGTAAATACCCGATGGCTCGTGACCGGATGATGGGCGCCCGCGCGTGTCGCGAGGCCCCGACCGGAGCCAGGGCGCCTACCTCAGCCTTTGCACTTTTTCGGTTTTTCTTGACTGACTTTGTTTTCAAGAGCATAGTCGCCCCATTCCCTTGGATTTTTCTCCCCGAAGGTAAAGGAGGTCCGCCATGCCACACTATTGTCACCAAGTCAGCTATACGAAGGAGGCCTGGGCCCGTCTGATGGCCGATCCACAGGACCGGCTCGACATCGTCCGTACACCCATCGAGAAACTCGGCGGAAAGCTGCACTCGGCGTTCTTCGCGTTCGGCCCGTTCGACGTCATCGCCATCACCGAGATGCCCGATAACATGTCGGCTGCGGCGATCGCTATCGCGTTTGCCGCCGGCGGCGCCGTTGCTCACGTGCAAACGACACCGCTGATGACCGCAGCGCAGGCCATCGAGGCTATGCGCAAAGCGGCCACGTGCGGCTACAAGTCCGTCGTGGCGGGGCACGGAGCTGCTGCTGGCGCCTGATTTGCCGGAGAGGTGTCCAGAGGAGTTGAGGCGTCCGGATTCGTGGACTCGGAAGCAAGAGGGGATTGTGTGTCTCCGCCCTCACTGGCGCGCACATTTTCCACATTCGCTCGCAACGTAATCTTCTAGACTTACATCTATTCGATAGTTTAATGTCAAGTCACTCCGACTCGAACTCCCAGGGCCCAGCGGAGCAACTCTATCGAGGAGCTACGATGATCATCGGCGAACGCCTTCGCGTACTGCGCGAAGAAAAAAAACTCTCCCAAGGTGATATCGAGAAACGAACCGGCCTGCTGCGCTGCTACCTCTCGCGCGTCGAGAACGGCCATACTGTCCCTGCCATCGAGACGCTCGAAAAACTGGCTCGGGCCCTGGAAATGCCGCTTTATCAGCTTCTGTACGATGGAGACCAGCCGCCCAAACAGGATGTTCCAGCCGCCTGGACTGAATCTGGATCCAACGCGTGGGGCAGCTCCGGCAAAGACTTGCGGTTCATGCGCAAGCTACGACACTTGCTGAGCAAGATGGACCCGCAGGACCGCTCGCTGCTTCTTTTCACCGTCCAGCAGATGGCGAAGAAAAGGAAAGCGTCAGCAGCGGCGGCGGTTTCCGCAAACTGAAGTTGCGGCTGTGGCTGGCGCAGAGGTTTGCCGGGATTTGTACGTTTCTTTGTTTTTTTCTTTGAGATTTCTGTGCTTCCCTGTCCTTGCGCGCTGAAGCGGGATCTTTTCGTAACGGAGCGCCGCCTTGTCACGCCGGTGAAGCCATCCGACTGTGCCCTCACTCATCCGCACACTTCGCGAGCACTGCTCTGCTAAGGTTTACGAATGGATTCTCGGAAAACCACGGCGCGCCTGGCGAATATCCGTCTGCATCCCATCAAAGCGCTCGATGCTGTCTCCGTGAACGAAGCCCGCATTGGACCCGCTGGCGGCCTCGAACTTGATCGCGTTTGGGCTCTTTCCTCCGTCGACGGCCGCTGGGTCAATGGCAAGCGTACCGCCGCTGTGCACCTCATCCGCGCGGCGTATGCGCCGGACATCAGTTCCGTGACCCTCACGGTTCCCGGAGACCGGCGCGGCATCCCCCGAATGAGTTTCGCCTTTCCCAGCGACACCGAGGGCGCCGCGGAATGGTTCAGCATGTACTTTGAGCAAGCGATTCAAGTCCGCTACTCGCGCGAAGGATTGCCGGACGACGGCCTCGCCCCCGGACCCACAATTGTTTCTACTGCCTCGCTCGAGGCGGTTTGCGGCTGGTTTCCCGGCATGACGCTTGACGAAGCGCGCCGGCGTTTCCGCACCACGCTCGAAATCGATGCAGCCTGCTCCGCGGGCGCGGCCGAAACCCTCCCGCCCTTCTGGGAAGATCAACTCTTTGCCGATAGCGAGAGCAATATCATGAGGTTCAAGATCGGTGATGTTGCCTTCGAGGGCAGCAACCCTTGCGCGCGCTGTCCGGTTCCCTCTCGGGAATCGCAAACCGGCGTCACGAACGGTGGCTTCCAAAAACGCTTCACCGACCTGCGCCACGCGCAGCTCCCGCCGTGGGCACCCGCAGTGCGCTTCGATCACTTCTACCGACTCGCCGTCAATACCCGCATCCCCAGCACCGAGTGCGGTAAAATCCTCCGCCTCGGCGAGGCGCTTTTGTTGTAGGCGCATCCACGGCACGTCACCCAGCACAAAAAATAGAGAACGTGCTCCGCCCGAACGATCTAACCAGACGATCAGGAACCGGAGATTTTAATGCCCGGCTGCAGGGGCGATGGGCTGCTTTTCGAGGAGCTGTTCCTTGCGGTAAATTAGGGAATTGATGTCATAAGTAGCCAGCTCAAAGCCGTGTCCGTGCGTAATCGCATCCGTCGGGCAGGCTTCGACGCAGTAACCGCAGAAAATGCACCGGCTGTAATCTATGTTGTAGACGCTGGCGTAGCGTTCTCCCGCGGAAATCCGGCCGGCATCGGTGTTTTCAGCGGCTTCAATGTAAATGCAATTCGCCGGACAGGCCGCCGCGCAGAGAAAGCATCCAACACACTTCTCGAGCCCGGATTCGTCGCGGTGCAGCACATGAATCCCACGATAGCGCGGCTGAAAATGCACCGGCTCGAACGGATAATTCTCGGTGACCGTTTTACGAAACATATTCCGGAAGGTCACGCTGAATCCCTGCACCAGCGTGCTGAATGTCTCGCCCACTTCTCTCAAGATGGAGGCCATAGTCTAAGAGTCTAACAAACAGCTGGTACCCGGGCAAACCGCTATCCGAGCCAGGGAACGAGGTGCTCAAGCTTTCAACGACTCGATGATTTGCTTACCGTGGAAGCGCCCATTTTCGATGAATATTTCGCTGGTGTGCCGCCCACCGATCACGACACCCGCCAAATGGATTCCGGGGACGTTGCTTTCCAGTGTCTTGGCGTCCAGCGCCGGCTTTCGTGTTTCCGGGTCGAGCTGCACGCCCAGGCTCTCGATGAAAGCAAAATCGGGATGATAACCGGTCAGAGCGAATACTTGTTTTGCAGGCAGGCGCTTTTCCCCCGCGCCATTCCGCACCACGACCTCGTCTCTCGTGATCGCCGTTACCTGGGTCTGAAACAGCGCTCTAACCTGCTCCGCCTTGACTCGGTTTAGGATGTCGGGCCGCACCCAATACTTAATCGTCGAACCAAGTTCCGCCTTCCGGTGCACGAGCGTGACGCGCGCGCCATTCCGATAAAGGTCTAAAGCAGCTTCTGCAGCCGAGTTCTTGCCGCCGATAACTACGACGTCCTGGTTCCAGAACTCGAAGGGTTCGGTGTAGTAGTGTGAAACGTGTGGCAATTCCTCGCCCGGGATGCCCAGAAGGTTCGGAAGATCGTAGTATCCGGTCGCAACGCTGATTTTTTTCGTCGCATACCGCTCTTCCGTTCCCTTCTCCGTCCGCGTCACAACCGTAAAGTTGCCGTCATGCCCGACCACTTGCACCACGCGCTCGAATAGCCGCAACTCCAATTGGTAGTGCTCCGCCGCCTTGCGGTAGTACTTCAACGCCTCGGTGCGCACGGGCTTCTCCGTCGCGCTCACAAGCGGCAGGTCGCCGATTTCGAGTAGCTCCGGCGTTGTGAAAAACACCATGTTGACCGGGTAGTGGTAAATCGAGTTGCACAGGCAGCCCTTGTCGATCACCAAAGGCTCCATCCCAGCGCGCTTCGCTTCGATGGCACAAGCCAGGCCGGTAGGTCCCGCCCCGATCGAAATAATATCGTAAGTCGGCATAACTTTTTTAGTGTGCCGGGAGTCCGCAAGAAATGCAAATTCGGCGCGAATTACAGGGTTTGCGGCAATTCCAGAATGTCCGTCAGTTCCCCTCGGAATAATTCCAATTCGCGCAAGCGTTCTGGCGTGGCGGGCAGTTCGGTCTTCTTCCAGACGAACACCTCCGCAGCGCCACGTTTGAGTCGCACGCTCAGATTTCCATCAACTAGGTAGGACGGAGAGGCGAGGAGTTTCAATCCGCCGTTAGGGATCGGTGACAGAATAGCGGCGCACTCGCCGCGCCGCAGGCACAAAGAACGCTCATAAGGAGGCATGGCAATCGGCCGAAAACCCGCCGCGAGAAGCCGCTCCAGGATCTGCATCTGTTGAGGAGTGAACTCGACCATGCCATTGGTGGGACAGATTTCAGTCTGTCCGCTGTAATGTCCTGTTGAGAAGTGATCAAGCCGCGGTGGAGTCCGCTTTCGAAGACGATCCCTCGAGCTGCGAAAGGATCTCCCGCAGCGTGACAATCAGCTCGTCCCGCGTGACATGGCTCTTCCTGAACTGGATGCGAAACCTGAAGCTCTCGTCCTCCGGCTCGAACTGAAACAGGAACGGCTGCGGCCTCTGCGGACCGCCCTGCTCACCGCGCCGTTCGCGCCGCGCCTCATCCCGGGTCAACCCTCCCTGCATAATTCGGTGCATCATCTCGATCATCTTTTTTTCCGTCGGCTGCCGGGCAATCTGCAGCAGCAACGACTTCGAGATAATCCCGTGCTCAACGCACTTCTTGCGCAGCGACTCCGGAATATTCCTGAGCGACAATGTTTCCGTCACGGAGGAGCGCGCGCGCCCAATCTTCCTGGCCACATCTTCGTGCGTGTATTCGAACTGAGTAGCCAGGCGATGAAGCCCGTCGGCTTCCTCAAACGGCGTGAGGTCTTTGCGCTGAATATTCTCAATCAGCGCGATCTCCAGCGTCTCCGCGTCGTCCGCCATTTTCTCGATGCAAGGAACTTCGCGTAGCCCCGCCGCACGCGAGGCGTGATAACGCCGCTCGCCCGAAATGATGTAGTAGCAGTCTTCGCGCGGGACAAACCGCACCAGCAGCGGCTCGAGCACACCCTTCTCCCGGATCGACTCCGAAAGTTCACGCAAATCTCCCAGCGCCTTACGCGGCTGATCCGGATTGGGGCGAATCTGATCTACAGGGATCATGCGTCCGACGGCCGCCCCGCTGTAGCTTGTCAGCGATTCGACGTAGTGCGCGTCATGCCGCATCTTCAGCGTGACGGGTAACCCGATCCTCTTCGACACGTTGGATAACCTCCCCTGCCAATTTCTTGTACTCGATGGCGCCAGGTGATTTCGGCGCAAACGTTAAGATCGTCTCTTTGTAAGCCGGGCTTTCTTCCAGCCGCACGTTTTTGCTTATCTTGGTTTTGAACAGCACTTCGCCGAACACGGTGCGAATCTGCCCGTGCGTGTCGCGCGAAATATTGGTCCGCTTGTCAAACAAGGTAATGACTACCCCCAGCACTTTCAACCCGGGGTTGGGCCGCGCGCGAATTCTTTCGTAGGTTTCCAGCAAATCGTCCGTTCCCTCAATCGCAAAATAGGCGGCTTGAATGGGTACCAACAAATGCGTGGAAGCCACCAGGGCATTCACCGTCAAAATTCCCAGCGATGGCGGCGTATCCAGCACCACGTAATCGTACTCCTTCGCGATGGGAGCCAAAGCGTCCTTCAGTCGGTACGGAGCGTCGAACTGTCCTGCAAGCACTTGCTCGAGTTTGGCCAGCGCCAGGCGTCCAGGCCCGAGAAAAAGCATCTGGTCTTTCGTCGGCTTGACCACGGAGGCCATCGTCGCCCGGCTCTCGCCCAAGACGTCGAACATAGAGGTAGCAATCTCGCCGGAATCGTAAAATGCGATTGTGGAATTCGCTTGCGGATCCAGGTCAATCAAAAGGGTGCGCTTGCCGCGTTGCGCCAGCGCGGCCGACAAATTTATTGCCGTGGTCGTTTTCCCGACGCCGCCTTTCTGATTTGCAACCGTGATGATGGCAGTCATACGCTTCTGCCTCCGCTTATGCGCATGATAAGTCGCGCCGACGCGAATCGGCAACCACGTCCCTATATGTGGGTGCTGCCCGCAGAAAGCCCCCTAGCTCTAGGCCCACTCTACGTTCCGAACCCATTCTAGCGCAAGGGAAAAGTGGAATTTTGCGGCGACCACAGTGGAAAACTCAAAAGTCCTGTTTTGGGACAGCCGCCGGCGAGGTAGTTTCAGGAAAGGACAGAAATGGGAAGGGATAAGCAGAACCAGCCGAAGGTGGAGGTTAGGAATCGGCTAAAATACCACGCCCCAGAAATCCATCGAAGCCTCTTGAAGTTCCAGCCCTAGTTCCCATCCAGCTCGGCCTTCATGCCCGCGCCAAATCAGAACCGCTTCCGAAGCAATCTTGTTGTCGAGATTGACCAGCAGCAACCGCTGCCCCACTGGGAAGCCTTGGGGAATCACAGCGAGGCACCCCTTCGTGCTGGTGTCCACGGTGTAACCCTCCGCGCGCATTGCGCGGCCCGACTCCTGCCATTCCACGGCCACGGGCACGCGCGAATTCACGCGGTTCCCGGCCCTGGCATTCTGCAGTCGTGCTTCAAACCTGGATAAGTTCGCTACACCCACGGTTGCCTCCTGCGTTTTGCCGGATCACAAGATTCCCGGCAGTTCGGCATCAGTTCCTAAAAATGAATGCACGTCAGGGCTTATCGCAAACGTGCAAAAGCAGCGGTATCCGAAGACTACGGTTCACGCCCCGCGCGGTCAATGGGACTTCGGGCCTAGAACGACCGCCGCAGCTCAATTTCTGGGCTTGTACATGCGACGACCCGGTTGCTCCTTTTTGCAGGCCCGCTTAAACTCGTTTCATTCTTCTTCCGTCCATGACCCGCTACAAAACATTTCGCGCCGAACTCAGTCCCACGCTGCGGCTGGCCTTGCCGCTCGTTCTGGCCGAATTGGGATGGATGAGCATGGCCATCGTGGACACCATGATGGTTGGCCGGCTGCCCCAGAGCGCGGTGGCTATCGCTGCCGTGAGCCTAGGTGGAATTCTGGTCAACGTGCTCGGGTTTTTTGGAGGGGGACTGCTGATCGGGCTGGACACCATGGTTTCTCAGGCGTTCGGTGCCGGCCAGCGAGAAGATTGCCATCGTTCGCTTCTAAATGGCATCTATCTCAGCTTGGCTCTTACGCCCGTCTTGATGGCCCCAATTTGGTTCTTCGAACCTATGCTTCGCGCCATGCGAATCGCGCCGGACGTGATCGCTCTCGCAGTTCCCTATTCGAAAGCCCTGGCCTGGGGAATGCTGCCGCTCCTCCTCTATTTCGCTGTCCGGCGCTGCATGCAGGCCATGAACCTGGCGCGCCCCATCGCTTTCGCGCTCATCACCGCAAACCTTATCAATGCGGGCGGGAACTTGATCCTCATCTACGGCAAACTGGGAGCGCCCGCCATGGGCGCGGTGGGATCGGGCTGGTCCACCTCCGGGGCACGCATTTACCTTTCGGCCGTTCTCGTAGGCTATGTCCTCTGGTATGACCGCCGTCACCGCACACGGTTGCTCCGCACACCCATCCAGCCCGATCTGCGGCGCATCCGGCGTCTCATCTCTCTTGGTTTTCCTGCAGCCATGCAGATCACTCTGGAGGTTGGGGTGTTTGCCCTGGTGACGGCTCTGATTGGCCGCCTGGGCGCAGTTTCCCTCGCCAGCCACCAAATCGCGCTAAACACCGTCTCCTTCACGTACATGGTTCCGCTTGGCGTGTCCTCCGCAGCGGCGGTGCGCGTCGGTCAGGCCATCGGTCGCGAGGATCCGCAAGCCGCCGCAGACGCCGGGGGAACCGCTGTTTTTCTCGGTGCTGCGTTTATGACCTGCATGAGCGTTGTCCTGCTCGTTGTGCCACGCTGGATTGCCCGGGCCTACACGCCGGATCCGGCCATTATTCAGAGCACTATCGGGCTGCTCGCCGCTGGCGCCGCTTTTCAACTTTTTGACGGCATTCAAACGGTTGCTACCGGAGCCCTGCGTGGCGTCGGGGACACGCGCACCCCCATGCTGTGCCACTTCACGGCGTATTGGCTCATTGGTCTCCCGCTCGGCGCGTATCTCTGTTTCCGCCTCGGCTGGGGAGCCTTCGGCCTGTGGGCCGGACTGAGTCTTGCCCTCATCCTCATCGGCATTGTCCTGCTGCTCGTCTGGCAGCGAAGGGTTCGCCAGATGGTTCATTCTCTGTCGAAAAACGCTTGTCCGGTCAATAGCCCAGCCGGACAGTTTTGACGTATCCGTACTCCTCTTATCCGCAACATCATTCGACAAGATAGAAACACGGCTCCACCCGCGCGCGCCTCTACACTGTAAGACACTCAAATCCTAAGGTGGTTCCGGCGTGCCTAACTCCGCCGGCGAAAGGTTGACGAACATGCGTCCAGGCTTGTGGTGGAAGACTTCGCTCTATCGAATCCTCATCGTTCTCGCACTTCTGGGCGGTACTTTGTCCGCGCAGGCACAAACGTCATCGGACGATGCTGACGAAGAAGACGCCAAGCCGACGCCTTCCCTAAACTTGAATATCGTCTTCTCAAACGAAGGCTCGGTTCAAGTCAACTTCTTCGCCATCGGACAACCCAGCAGTTCTTCCGAGATCAAATCCGCTCTCGAATCATCGCTGGGCTGTACGCTGCGCGATATAACGCCCGCTGTTAGGGCAAACTCGCAGTTCTATCGCGGCTCGTGCGAGCCGTCCTCCGAGCGAACATCGACGGTTCGCGAGTTCAAGATCCTCACAGCTCCGCTGCGCAAATACGCCGTCGATCACCAGATCGAAATGCTGAGCTTAGCGGTTCGCCTGCCCGATGCGGACATCGCAGAAACCGAACCGCCAGTGCTGACGCCCGCGCTTCCCTTCAAGAAAATGCCTGCCTCCCTCGAGCGCTTCTCGGAATTGAATCGCCCCTATTCCTGGCACACCGATTCCGCCATCCCCGATTTCGTCACCGTTCGCTTCGGGCTCTCTTCCAAATCCGTTGCACGTGCGGAATACGCCTTGCTCGGCGTGCTTTTACTTCCGGCGTTGCTCATCTTCTGGATGGGCCGCAAGGCCCTCGCCAGCGAGGCGCAAGACAAAGCAGTCGTGTGGTTCACCTACATGCGCTACCTGCAGTGGACGCTTAATCTTTCGCTGCTGGCCTGGTGGATCGCCGCGGATTCCTTGCATCTCGTGCAGCTATTGCAAATTCTGTCTGCGGGCACACGCCTTGCTCCTATCTGGGACTACGCAGTAACACCGACCATCGTCGAGTGGTTCCCTCCTGCCGTCATCTGGGTCTTGTGCTTCGCGTTGTCGCATCCTGTCCAAGAAAGACTTCGCGGGCTTACCTGGACACGCGGCGAACTGGCCATGCAGGGCCTTCACTCCTTCTGCGCTTCCCTTTTGCCTTTGGGCCTGTTCCTCACGGGCCTCTCCACCATTGCGAAAAGTTCGCTGCGGGTTGGCGTGCTCTGGATGGTCGCTGCCTTCGCCGTCGCCATTATCGCGAGCCGTGCACGTCAAAAGTTCCTCGGCATGCAGCCGCAAGCCCTTACCACAGGTGATTTGCGCGATCACGCTTTTGCCATGGCCCGCCAGTTGGGTGTCAAGCTTCAGCAGGTCTACATCATCCCCTCGGGAAAAGGCCAAATGGCCAACGCGTTTGCCCGCAAAGGCAACGTAATCTCCTTCACTGATTTCCTGTTGCAACGAATGACGCGCCGCGAAGTGAACTACGTTCTCGGCCATGAGATGACGCACCTGAAACTCGGCCACCCCGGCAAGCTGGCTATGGCCGCCGTGGTCAGCTATTTCGTGGCTATTACCGGAATGGGTTTTCTCGATTTTTTCTTTCACCTTTCGGTGGTTCCGCGCTATGCGCTGATCGTTGGCGTCGTGACGCTTGCTCCCTATTTCTGGTCTCGCCGTTTCGAGTATGCCGCCGACGCCGGCGCCGTCGAAGCCACTGGCGACCCGGAAGCGGCCATCTCCGCGCTCTTCAAGCTCGCCCAGCTAAACATGTTGCCGATTCACTGGAGCAACTGGAGCGAGAAATGGCTTACCCATCCGTCTTCCCTCCGCCGTGCGCAAGCCATCGCCAGAAAGGCGTTCATCCCCCTGGAGCGTGTTCCGGACATCGCCCAAAGGGCTGCTGCTGCCGATGATCATTACGTTCTCCCGGAAACAGTTACGCCCGGTGTCAAAGTCCATTCCACGCACACCAAGCAGGGTGGCACTCTGCGCGTCGCCTTTGCCATGCTCGCTTTGCTGATTTTCACGCCCGCGGCGTTTGCTCTCCTGGCGAATCGCTTCTTCCAGCACTCTCCGCTTCGAAGCATTCTATTTCTCGCAGGATTTGCCGCCACTTTCGCCATGTACTATGCGTGCGCAAACTTCTTGCCCCCGATGAGACTCCCCCGCCTGGTTGCTTCGTTGAAATCCAAGCTGGCCAAGGAAGGAGTCCAGGCCGACGCTTGGGATGGTGTCTTTGTAGGCCTCTCGCCTGCCGCCGCCCCACGCAACTACGAGCAGAATTCCAACTGGGATCTTGGCTGCCTGTTTCTACGCTCCGATCGCCTCTGCTATTGGGGAGAGGAAACGAAATTCTCGTTGCGACCCGACCAGATCACCGCCATCACGCTGGCGCCGGGCATGCCCGGCATGCTTCCGCCTTGGCGAATTTATTTCGCATGGAAAGACGAAGAGCTCGGCAGCTGCGGCGTCTTCAACATTGGCTGCGTCAACGGCGCCTCAACGCTGCTCCTTCGAAAGCAATCTTCCAAACTGGCCGAGCGCCTCAAAATGTGGTGGAAGTCTAGACCTACAGAGCGCCCGCTGCCCGGCCCGCTCGCAACCTTGCGCTCTCCCCAGATTGGCACAGTCACGGGAGCTGTTCCGCGATTCAGCCCGGGAAAAGTGTTTTCGGAGCTTTTCGTGACCGCTATCTTCGCGATTGTCGGAGCAATCCTGTGCGGCCTGCCATTTCAACTAGTGGCATTTCTGTTTTCGCGGCTGAACGAGTCTCTCGGAAGCATAACCGCCATTCACTCGCCGGGCTCCGGGTGGTATGTCGTGGCTGTGGTCCTCGTGGTACGTTTTTTCGCCATGATCCCGGCCCTGCGCTACAAAGATCGGGCCGTCGTCACGACGGCCGCCTGGCGGCCGCCCGCGCCAGTCCGAACAGCGCCGAACGCTCCAGGGCAGCCAGCCAAAGTTGAAAACGATAAGGTGTTATCGCACTGACGCAGACCGCACAAGCAGAGTCCAAAGCCGCCTGTAGATCGCATCAAAGAAACGAGGTCGCGCAGGGGTTGCGTTCGGGCGAACTACATTTTATAGCGGCCCAGGTCATCGTCAGAAAGACCCTCAAGCCAGTTGCGCAATTGCTCGCTGGTGCTGCGTTCTGTAATGGCGCTGGAAATCTTTGAATTTTTGAGCACTTCTTCATCCACAAAAATGGGGCAATCCACCCGCAGCGCCAGTGCCAGCGCATCACTCGGCCGGGAATCAATCGTCATCATCTGCCCGTCGCGCTCCACCCAAATCAGCGCATAAAACGTATCGTCCTTCAGGTCGTTCACCACAATCTTATGAACCTGCACATCCAGCCCGAGCAGAACGTTTTTCAGAAGATCGTGGGTCATGGGCCGCGGCGTCTGCACCTTCTCGATCTCCAGCGCGATCGCGTTGGCCTCATACACGCCAACCCAAATCGGCAAGATGGCCTGCCCCTGCACATCTTTCAACACAACAATGGGCATGTTTGTCACGGGATCCATCATCAGGCCGCGGATTTTCATCTCCACTTCCATAGGACCTCCCGGGGAGCACAGACTTAGTGCCGTCAAAATATCCAGCCCTCAAAGGGCGGTTCGCCTAGTCAGAGCGCCTGCTCCCCCACCAAACTGTTGGGCGTCGCTCCTGTCACGCGAACCTGCACGTACTTTCCCAGAAGCGCCTGCTCTTGGGAAGAGAAATTTATAACTCGATGGCACGAAGTATGTCCCGACCACTGGTTTTCGCGCCGCGATTTCCCGCTGACCAGCAGCTCGAACTTTTCCCCAACCATCGTCAAGTGCCGTGCCGTCTGAATGGCCCGCTGTTTTTCCTGCAGCAGAGCCAACCTCCGGCCCTTCTCTTCTTCGCTGATCAAGTCGCTCATCGCCAGCGACGGTGTATGCGGCCTCGGCGAGTATTTGAACGAAAACATATTGTCGTACTTGACCGCATCGACGAGGCTCAGCGTCTCGGCGAGATCTTCGTCAGTCTCCCCAGGAAATCCCACAATAATGTCTGTCGTGATGCTGATAGCGCGTTTCGCTCCACGGATCATCCGAATCTTCTCCAAATACTCTTCGCGACTGTAGGTCCTCTGCATGGCGCGCAACACTCTGCTAGACCCGGATTGCACCGGCAAGTGCACGTGATTGCAAAGTTTCGGCTGCGAATCTATAGCATCCACAATGTCCTCGGTGAAGTCGCTCGGATGAGAGGTGGTAAACCGTACCCGCCGAATCCCCGCCGCCTCCGCCACGGCCAGCAGCAACTCAGAAAACCGCATTTTTCTCGGCGTGGGGTCCTTGTAGGAATTTACGGTCTGCCCCAGCAGCTGCACTTCGGAGTAACCCAGTTCCGCAAGCTGCCGCACCTCGCGCAAAATCGAATCGCTGGCCCGGCTCCGTTCCGGTCCACGGGTGTACGGCACCACGCAGTACGAACAAGCCTTGTCGCAACCCTCAATAATCGTCAAATAAGCGCGCCAGGGATTGTCGCGCCTGGTGATCTCCGTCTCGAACGTCTCGTCCGTGTCGGTGTCCAGTCCGGTCACGCGCTGATTCCCTGCCTCGACTTGCGCCAGTAACTCCGGCAATTTGCTGTAACTGGCGGACCCGCACACCAAACTCACCCACGGCGCGCGTTTAAAAATCTCTTCACCCTCCTGCTGCGCCACGCAACCCAGCACGCCGATAATCCGCCCCGCATTCTCTGTTAAGCCGAACTCTCCAAGCCGCGAGAAAACTTTCTGCGCCGCTTTCTCCCGAATGCTGCAGGTGTTGTAGAGAATCAGTGATGCCGATTCAGGCGACGCTACTTGCGTGTATCCCCTCGACAGCAGGACGCCCGCTACCTTCTCCGAGTCGTGATCGTTCATCTGGCATCCAAACGTCTCCAGAAAAAACGTGCCTCGCAACGCGCCCCGAATCGCATCCAGTTCCGATGCCTCGGTCCTCGCGCCCGCACGCATAGCGCTGCCCTCATTCTTTCCGCTATTCATTGTATTGATGGCACTGCCAATGGAAAATTCAGAGCCGCCGACGAGTCTTTCGAGCCCGATGTCGAAGGTTTTGCCCATGCCCATCTCGCAGTTTAACACACCTATCGGCCTCCAAACCTGAGCCCCGCCGCCCTCCTCCAACGCGAATCCGGCCCGCGTACCGCGTTCCAGGCTGTATCCAAAGAGGCAGCACCATCTTTAACCTCTGCATCTCATTTGTTTTGACCGCACTGTAGGCGTGTGCTACGTTTCTGAAGTTGGGAAAATTTATTTCTATCTAACTGAGGGGTTCGATCATTCTTCTGTCCGCAACGGTTTTTATCGCCGATCTGGGTAACATTCTTGCACAAACGGGCCCGGTTGCCCGTGGCATTTTGCTCCTGCTCGGGATTTTCTCCATCGTCTCCTGGGCGATGATCTTTCAGAAGCTTGGCCTCTTTGGCCGCGTCCGCCGTCAAAGCGACCAATTCCTCCGCATCTTTCGCGCCACCAAGGGCGTGGCCAACCCACAGGCACTGGCCTCGGCGGGCTCGCCCTTTGCATCCGTCTACGCCGCAGGCTATCGCGAGCTCTTGAGCCAGGTCGGCACCGGCAATCCGCATCCAACTGGAAAACTGAAGAGCCTCCAGGCCGTCACGGTAAGCATGCAACTCGCTTCCGCCGATGAAGTCCGCCGCGTCGAAAAGGGCATGTCTTGGCTAGCTACAACCGGTTCTGTAACTCCCTTCATCGGCCTCTTCGGCACCGTTTGGGGCATCATTGACGCCTTTTCAGGCCTCGGGAATGCCGGCGCCGCCAGTCTGCGCGCCGTGGCCCCAGGCATCGCCGAAGCGCTAATCACCACCGCCGCTGGTCTATTCGTAGCCATCCCGGCCGTGATCTTTTACAATCACTTTTTGCAGAGCATCCGCGATCTGGCGCAACGCCTCGACACGTTTGCGCTGGAAGTCGGAGCACAAATCGAAAAAACGTTTACGTAGACTTTTGGGGCCGCCAGCCTTCGGCCGCCACGGAAAACTATGGCGCAACTCTCCAAACAAACGCAGAGCACGCTTTCCGAGATCAACATGGTCCCGTTCATCGACGTTGTTCTCGTCCTGCTCATCATTTTCATGATCACCGCCCCCATCCTGCAGTCCGGGATCGAAGTCGACGTCCCCAAAACGACCACCGTGAAAGAAATCAACGAGCAGCGCCTGGTCATCACCATCGACAAGACCCAGCGCGTCTATCTCGGCGACGCTCCCGTCAATATTCACCAGCTCGGCTCGCTGGTGCGCGCGCAGCTCAAAAAGCCACAAGACTCCGTTTTTCTTCGCGCCGACGAGACAATTCCCTTCGGTACTTTCGCCAAGGTCATTGATACTTTGCGCCAATCCGGTGTCAGTAATATTAGTATTGTCACGGAGCCCCTAACGGAACGCGCCCGCACGCGCTAGTCCGATACGTGCTGAAATGACCACCGCCGTTGCCAATCCGGAAGAACTCGACCTCCGAAAATTTCTCGTTTATTCCGTGATTCTTCACGTGTTCCTCGTCCTGTGGATCGCGGTTTCCATTTATCTCCAGATGAGAGGCGCCGAGTGGAGCGGGATTGGCGGCACGGAAGGCAGCGTCAACGTAAAACTTGTCGGCCCGGCGGCCGGAATCCCTATGCCCCCGAAGCCCATCGTCACAGAGAGCAAGGCCGTTGATCCGACGCAAGGTCTATGGAAGGAGGACCCCAAACCCAAGCCTCCGGAGCCCAAGACGCCGGCGGAAAAAATCCCCACGTTCAAGAACGAGAAACCCAAGCCGATTTCGCATCCGTCCAAGGTTGACGAACCCAAAGTCCCGCCTCCTCCCAACGCAGTCGACTACGGAAAGGGCGGCTCGCCGAATCTTCCGAGCAGCTACGCGACCACGCCCGGGGGCGGTTCCGGCCCGGTCACCGTACAGGGCCAGGGCGGCGGCGATTTCGCTTCGCGTTACGCCTGGTACATCGAAGCCGTGCGCCGCAGCGTCGCGCAGAATTGGCTCCAGTCCACGATTGACCCAAACGTTCGCGCCGCGCGCCAAGCCCATTGTGTGATGAATTTCCGCATCAATCGTGACGGGAGTGTCCGGAACATCCAGATGTCGCAATCCAGCGGCAATCTCTCGATGGATAATTCAGCACGCCGCGCGCTGGACGGTATCCACTTCGGTCCCTTGCCCAATGACTACAGCGGCAGCGGCGTGGATGTCATATTCGATTTTGACCTGTCCTTGACACATTAAGCCGCCCTGTGCTTTGCGTTCCGCGCGGCATGGAAAACCGGAGGTAAGAGTGCTAGCGAAGTCCAAACACTTTAGTTGGCTGGTCGTCGTAGCCGTTCTATGCTTTGTAGCAAGTCCCTTACGTGCACAACAGGGACAGCTTCCATGGTTCCGGATAGGCACCGGCCTCGGCGTCGATAAAATTCGCCTTGCCGTAGCCGACTTCGGCCCGCGCGCCGACAACGCAAAAACCCACTCTCAGCAATTCACGCAAATCGTGCGCGATGACCTCGCCTTCAGCGGCATCCTCGATTTCGTCAGCCCGAGCTTTTACCCCGCTCAATCGCCCACGCAACCTTCCGAACTCCAAAACACCGCCTGGACCGATCCCCAAGTCAACGCCCACTACGTGGCCTTTGGCAATCTCTCAGAAACCACCTCCGAAGTCGCTATCCAGGCCTGGCTCTACGACGTCACCAGCCCTTCCTCCCAGTCCGTCGTTGGCAAAATCTATCGCGGCGCCCCCACCGACGCGCAAGTTCGCAAGTTTGCCCACCAGTTTGCCGATGAAATCATCAGCAAACTCTCAGGCGGCCTCCCCGGCGTCGCCTCCACGCAAATCGCCTTTATCAGTTCCCGCACCGGCTCCAAAGAAGTCTGGGTCATGGATTACGACGGAGCTAACCAGCACCCGCTTACATCTCTCCGCACCATCTCGCTGATGCCCCGCTGGTCCCCAGACACCTCGCGCATCGCTTTCACCTGCTATCAACCCGTAAACGGCGTCGTAAGCGCCCAAATCTGCATGTACTCGACGGACGCCGGCAAAGTCATCTCCTTCCCGCGCTTCCGCGGCACAAACAGCGCCGCCGCGTGGTCCCCCGACGGCACGCAGCTCATTTTCTCCTCCTCCATGGCGGGCAACCCGGAGCTCTACGTGACCGATATCAACGGCAGCAAACCCAAGCGCCTCACGTTTTCGACTGGCGGCAGCACCTCTCCCACCTGGAATCCCAAAACGGGCCAATCTGTTGTGTTCGTCAGCGACCGCGGCGGAATCCCCAAGCTCTACATGATGGACGCTGACGGCACCAACGTGATCACCCTCGATCTCCCCGACAAGGGCTATCTCATCGATCCCGCCTGGTCTCCCAACGGCCAATTGCTGGCCTTCAGCTGGCGCCGCCCTAGCGGCAACTACGATATCTACGTGATGGAACCTACTTCGCAGCAAATCGTCGAGCTCACCCGCGATGAAGGCCGTAACGAGCGCCCCAGCTGGGCCCCTGACGGTCGCCACCTCGTCTTCGAATCCACGCGCGCCGGCCCGCGCCAGATCTGGACCATGCTGGCCGATGGCTCCCAGGCTCACCAGCTCACCATCGACGGTCACAACGAGTCGCCCAATTGGTCGTCCAAGTAACCAAACAGCAGGTGCACGTATTGCCAGGAAGAAACTTGGCCGAAACTTTCCGCCCGTCCGGCGCATCACAAGCTGTGGTTGCCATTTTCTCTCTGAACGATGGTTTTTGCTGTTGCTTCCTGCGACTGGCTGTCGCATTTGTCTGTGTACGATGTGTAATATATCGTGCTACGATGTATTTCCCTAACCC
>Ga0207151_1135_pt1 | contig 17203 bp, 9 predicted proteins | sample Alteio_BWMinHeat_29_FD_153523 | JGI IMG/M metagenome (GOLD analysis project Ga0207151, IMG submission 153523) | Enriched cells from forest soil in Barre Woods Harvard Forest LTER site, Petersham, Massachusetts, United States -... | ecosystem: Environmental > Terrestrial > Soil > Temperate forest >... | reverse complement strand
GAAAGTTCTATAGATTCGGCTGCACCGCCTTCCATGACTCCATTTTGATTGTAACGCGTTAGCCCCTCAAATAAAAGAGTCAAGACATTACCTGAATTTGATTCTCCACCAATTCTTGGATCGAGAGAAACAATGGAGTACTCTACACCGATTCTCAGAACCTGTTTATTCTTCATTTTTTGGTTCCATTTATGGAGACCGTCTTGAAGAAGCTGAACCCAAGATTCAGTTTGATGGCTATTAGGCTGTAAGAGCACGCAGTTGAAATAGACACCTTCAACCACATTTACAAGGCTATAGGCATAATCCAGATAGCTATAAGACGGTTCTTGCAAGATCTCTGAAATTTTGGAGGCAAGAGAACTATCTTCTCCATGAACACTGACAAAAACATGATTTGAGGTATGATAGGTTTTGAAGGAATAGGCGGATCCATTAGAGAGTTTTTCTTTTCGACTTTCCAAGTAATTTTGAAATAGGCTACATAGGATCTCTAAAGGGAGAACGACCTGCTTTTCGAGGGGTATTATTGTGTAGAAGAAGGACTCTAGAATTTCTGGATCCTTTTCAGCAATATCAATGAAGCTATCTTTAAAATCCTTAAGTAACTCCTGCTGTTTTAGGATAATACCGCCATTGTAATCTCTAAATTCACCAATTGCATTTTTAATAAGCGCAACTACTTTTTGGCGTGCAGAATAAAAATCTAATGAACCGTCTGATCTCAAGAATATGGGATCTCTAGCTAAATGGATTCTAAAGACATTTGCCTCGATAGGTCGATCTTCGAGATGTTTTACAACAAGAACTCTTTGAGAGACGAACTGAGCATCCAGAAAGCGTTCTTTAAGAGAAAACCGGTGATAGGGAGAGATGTGAACTAGATTAACTCGGAAAACTACTTCCTTACCTGTTTGTTGTTCTAAGGTGATATAAGCTTGAGGAAGATCATTTAAGGATTGTATTTCCTGGCTTAGAATAAGGACATTCTTGTAGATCTCTTCATCATTCAGCCCCATAAAGATAGTTGGGGAGAGAGGCTGGATGCTTTTCTTTACTTTTTCTTGGAGTTTATTTTTTAATACAGTTTGCTCTAATAAAGAAAAGGGCGTTCCATTTTTCTTTTCAATTTCGAAGTAGAATATTTTAAGGTTTTTGTATTCAGAAGTATGGCAGTAAGAACTTTCCTTAACCAATCGAAGTTGGGGAAGATATTTCTGCAAGGCCAATACAATGTTTTCTTCGTCAAAAAGCTCGTATCTATCCATTAAATTAAAGCCGATCAAGCATCCTAATACAGGCTTATAGACAAAGGGAAAGAGGAGATCGGTTGGTATCCAACGGATTTGCAGGTGTCTGATATGTCCAGAGAATGTGGCTAAGCGTAATAATTTTTTCTGCATCACATGGATGGAGAGGGTCAATCTGAAGAGATGATCAGCCTCTCTGTGATCGAGAAATTTTTTCGTAGATAGAATGTAAAGAAGAGTAAGGTCATTAAACAGAGTTGTATCAACAGACAAGGGGAAACGAGCTAACCATTTTTGTAACTTTGCATAGACAGGATAGAAAGAAGCATGGAATGTAAGAGGCAAATTTTGCACAGTGGGCTCTCTTACAAGGTCTAAGTCCGATCTCGACTCGATCATTCCTAATTATCCTTCTGATTTCTTTGCTAAAGGACCCATTTCGTCCTTTCCTGGCTAGCATCGTAAAACCAGAAAAAATTTTGGTCTACAAATAAATTTTACTTGCCTTATATTTTTTGATTTTACGGGGGAAAATGTTTAGCATGGGCAAAATTGATTAGTCTAACATGCTTAAAATCAGTTATTTGAAATTTTACTTTGCAAGAACATTCTCAAGCTTTTGTGGATGAATAATTTACGTAGGAAGTGATTGCAAAAGCTCTTCACGAACAAGCCTACGTGCTCTTAGGCTCAAACTTGTCTAATTACAGATCTTTCTTGTAAAAGCGGCTTTTGGCGATATTGAAAGGACCACAAGGGGATCGGAACACCACCTGTAAATCCTTATTAACTTTCGCCTGATAAGGCTGATAGAAAAGCGGGAGTACGGGCATTTCATGACTTAAGATCTCTTCTGCTTTTTTAAGGTAAGAAGATTGCTGAAAGGGATTGGGTTCCTGTTCACTTTGACTTAAGTATTCTCGAAATTGAGGATTTTCCCATTTTGAAAAATTGAGCTCTTCCTTTGAAGACTTAAAAGCATTTAAGGTTGTGTAGGTTAAGTCATCAATCCAAGAAGTCCAATGCATTAAACCTAGTTCAAAAGTTCCCTGAGTCAAGTTGTTAAAAAGAGCATTCCACGGAAGCGGCATCAACTCAACATCAATTCCAAGATACTCTTTAAACTGCTCTTGTAAACATTTTGCTGTGTATTCTCTGATTCCTTTTTCGTGATAAACAAGCCTAATGCATGGAAAATTCTTTTGAAGCAAACCTTGCTCTTGCAAAAACTCTTCAAACAGTTGCCGAGCTAACTCAGGATTATGTTCAGGATACAATGGTTGTGGATTTTCTTTATGAAATGGCACAAGTGCAGAGTAAGCAGGATTTAAAGGTAGAAAGGCGTTGGCAGTGATCTTTGATCTTTGAATAGCATGAGCAAAGGCTTGTCGCAATTTAAGGTTTTTAAATAACTGGTTTGAGGTGTTGAATACACACCAGCAGACAATACTGTTGGAATAAGTAAGAATCTGTTCGTCTGCTCTTGATCCTTCTAATGAAGAATAAAGAGGATGCCAAGCTCCAAATGGATTCCCAATCCAATCTACTTCTTTGTTTTGAAAAGAGATATTTGCTTGATTTGAAGTCATAGAAGTTAAGGTAATCTGATCGAGAGCAATATTATTTGAGTCCCAATACAAGGGATTTTTATCAAGCTGATATCCATGATTAGGTTCATTCACAGTTAGTTGAAAAGGTCCATTACAGGGATAGTTTTTTCCGCTGTAGTAAGGCCATTGAGGATATTGTTGATCAATGACGCGATGAATAGGTGAAAAAAGCGGATGCGCGGTGGATTGCAAGAAATAAGATGCTGGACGAATGAGTTCAACTCTTAATGTTCTATCATCCAGCACTTTTATTCCGACACTGTCTAGCGAGAGTTTTCCTTCTTTAGCTTCTTTTGCATTCTTTATAAGATAGAAAAGATAAGCAAAAGAGGTCTTAAAATCCGGTGAAAGGATTTTCTTCCATGCATACTCAAAATCGTGCGCCGTCATGGGAGTGCCATCGTTCCAAAGAGTATGACGAAGTTTAAAAGTGTAAATAGTCGAATTAGCAGATAGTTCAATGAACTCAGCAACACCACCCTCTATAGATCCATGGATGTTAAAGCGAGTTAAACCTTCATATAATAGCCTTAAAATATCTCCAGAAACGGTTTCACCACCTATACGAGGGTCAAGCGAAAGCAGGGAATACTCTAAACCGATTCTAAGAACCTGTTTCGTCTTTATCTTTTCATGCCATTTATGGATTGCATCCTGAAAGATTTGCAGCCACAGCTCACTGTTCTTTCCGTGTGTGTGCATAAAAACGCAATTAAAATAAACATCATCAACAGTGTTAATCAAATTATAAGCATAATCTACAGAATTAAATGTTTGTTCATGTAAAATTTCAGAAATAGTATTCGTCAGAGACAAATCTTCTCCGTGTACACAAATAAAGATCTGATCATCATTATGAAAAGTTTTGAAGGAATATTCATTGCTATTTTGAAATTTTTCTTTTCGACTTTCTAAGTAATTGTTGAAGAGTTGTGTTAGAACATCTAAAGGCAGGGACACCTGTTTTTCTAAAGGCAGTAACGCATAAAAAAAAGATTCTAAAGCTTCAGGATCACTATCAACTAATTCGAAAAAACTGGCTTTGAAATCACTCAAAAGCTCTTGCTGCTTTAAGATGATACCACCATTATAATCTCGAAAATCTCCAATGGCATTTCTGATTAGAGCCACAACTTTTTGACGAGCCGAATAAAAGTCGAGTGAACCATCTGATCTCAATAGATGCGCTTCTCGAGGTAGATGGATTTTGAAAACATGCGCTTCAATCGGTTGATCTTCCAGATGTTTTACTGTCAAAACGCGTTGTGAAACAAACTGAGAAGCGGGAAATCGATCCTTCAAAGAAAATCGATGAAAGGGTGAGATATGGACAAGATTGACTCGGAAAATGATCTCTTTCCCGGTCTGCTGTTCTAAAGTAATATTAGCTTGCGGAAGGTCTTCTAATGTTTGAATTTCTTGACTCAACACGAGAACATTCTTATAGATCTCTTCATCATTTAACCCCATGAAAATGGTCGGTGACAAAGGTTGAATACTACTTTTTACCTTCTCTTGCAATTTGCTCTGTAAGATGCTCTTTTCAAATAACGAAAAAGGATGACCGTTTTTTTTCTCAATCTCAAAATAAAAAATCTTGAGATTTTTATATTCAGAATTGTGACAATATGAACTTTCTTTAACTAACCTTAATTGAGGAAGATATTTCTGCAAAGCCAGTACAATATTTTCTTCATCGAAAAGTTCATATCGATCCATGAGATTGAATCCAATAAGACAACCAAGCACAGGTTTATCGACAAAAGGAAAAACGAGATTAGTAGGAATCCAACGTATTTGCAAATGACGTATATGACTTGCAAAGGTCGCCTTACGAAATAACTTTTTTTTCATCAAATGAATCGAAAGCGTCAGGCGAAAAAGATGAGCGGCATTGCGATGATCGAGAAACTTCTGAGTAGCGAGAATGTATAAGAGAGTAAGATCGTTAAATAATGAATTATCTGTGGCTAATGGAAAACGCGCCATCCATTGTTTTAATTTGTCACAAACTGGGAAGAAGGAGGAGTGGAAAGTTAAAGGAAGATTTTTTGGGGGTGGTTCTTTCATTTATCACCAGGGTGGAACTTAACTTATCCCCCAACTTAAGATTTTTTTCAATGATTATTAACACTTGGAAGAACGCTAAGGTCATTGACCTTAAGCGTTCTTCCCTAATAAACAGACAGGATCTCTTCCTTACGCTTTGATAAAAGGAGTAGCTTCACCCTGTCTGCAATGCATGATAAGGTGCAGAACATCTTCGATTACAGCATCTTGGAATGGACCGCCACCACAACCATTCACATAGGACCAGCCTTCCTGTGAATCAGAAAGGGTAAATGGCTGATGCTTAACGGAGAAATCAGGAAGAACAAAAGTAACATAATAATCGTGTTCTCCTTCTCCAGCGCGCAAAACGTAGTGATAAGGCTTATTAAGCCCTCTCAACATTTTTTCTGCTTTTAAACCGGAGATTTTTCCGAGCCAAGCGGCATGAGATTGAATATCTTGTTCTACAAAATAAGTTTCTTGAACTGTTTCTAATAGTGCTGACATATTAACCTCCTGGGTTATGTCTTTAGACGATTTTTTCGTCCTTTTCTGCCTAGCATTGTAAGCTCAAAAGAATTTAGGTCTACAAAGAAATTTCATTTTTTAATTTTACGAGAGGAAATTTTTTGACAACCAAAAATTCATGTGCTTAATCACCTAAAAATGAACAGGTTAGAATATTTTTTAAATAAATGATTGCAAGTTGTTGAAAGTTAATAGTTTATATTTTATTAATATAACATTCACTCGTTAAGTCATTGAATATTAAAAAGTTGATTCTAATTTTTCTTTGTGCTATACTTCGAGTCATTATGTTTCGCTGCGAATTATTGACCATTCAGATGACAAATATTGAGGCGCTTCAAAGGCAGGTGTCCTCAGAACGCTACTGCAGCTGGATTTCCGGGCAATTGTCGCTGTTATGCGCGCGCATAGCGAACTACATTCGCGAGCTGATTCAGAACAGATGGGCACCGGATCAAGTATTGCGTTCTTTAGGTCGTTTCGGTCCCGCCAATATTGTTAGGTTAGCCCCTAAACAGTTTGCTGCATTCCCCACGCTTGAAATTCCCCGGGAACATGAGTATAAATTAAGCGATTCGCAGCACTCTTTGATAAGATTATTTACTTCTTACAGTGCGCATACTTTATCTGAAGAAGAGAAAAAAGCTTTTCAAATACTAGTGGACAACACTCCATTAGGTCTCTTGTGTCACATTAGCAGTGAAAGTTTTAACGATCAATTCTGCACGGATGTGCTTGCAGAAGCGATTTGGCGAAAATACACACAGCATACGGATCAGGATTTTGCTAAAGCATGCCTGGTCAAGCTCTTCTGCAATAAATTGGTATATCTGATTAAATTCTTTCCGCAGCAAGAAGCCTTCTTTGAATTCTGTAAGAATGTGAGTTCTCAGCAGCGCATGAGCCTATATTTTCGATTGTTAAACCATCATGGATCGGATAAGTATCGCACAGGGTTACATGAACAGATTGTAAAGGATCTACAATCCATTGGTTTACGAAGCTTTGGACAACTGCATGTGATTGATGACAGAACTGTCAGAGTAAGACCTCCAACAGATCCCTTAATTAATCATGGGTTTATGTTGCTTAAGAAATATCCAAATACCCCAACAGATTTTCCCGGCACTGTGATCAATCACTGTTCTAAAGAGCAGATTTTGGAACTTCTTGCGCTTTCTCTTTTCAGAAAAGCGGTATTATTTGAGATTCAAAATAAAAAGGATCTATTCCAAGAGAGCTTTCAAAAGTGGGGGGATCAAGAATTATATGATTTCATTCGACAAACGATTACTGAGAGAGATTTTCCACCTTGCCAGGAGGCCATCGATGTTTTAGGGGCAAGATTGAAGCCCGACCATCCTTTGAGAAGTGGTTTTGAAGCTCTCTTAAAGCAACATCAAAGAGCTGTAAGGGGCTTTTTGGGGCGTTTCTTCAAAGATCTTTAAAGGACATTAGGGACACCAAGGACCCCAGGGACATTAAGGACGAATTTTTGCATTTTGTCCCTAATATCCCTGGGGTCCTTGGTGTCCCTAATGTCCTTTAAACCTTTAGCAAGTCTTCTACTGCCTTTTTCAGCTCACTTGTGAGATTTACTCCCCAGCGATCGGCAATATGCAAAGAAGCAAAAGTAGTGCCTCCCTCTTTGAAGTCTATTTGCACAGGAGTGGTTCCGCGATGTTGTGCGAATAGTTCTCTCAACTTCAAAATGTGGCTCATACGCACTTTAGAGCCATCCAATGCAATATTCCATGTTATCGGTTCTGCTTGTTTAGGAGCCTCTTCAGCACGTTTGGGGGCGCTTTTATAATTTTTTCCCCCTTGAAATTTAGCGCGATCGTAAGCGCGGTCACAAGCTTCGATCACATTCTTATCGACTTTGGTGAGATCGTCCAACCACTTGCAGGTCAGTCTTGGCGAGCCTTCGCGCTTGTCCACTTGCAGGACAGCATAGATGAGTTGGTTGGCAACAATTAGAGGCTGCTTACTCTCATAAAGATCCGACCAAATGGGAAGTTCATGGCTGGATAAACCATCGCTCACGGTAAGAATGGCGAATTTGCGCTGTGATTTAGCAGAAAGGCGCAATTGAACCTCTTCAATGAGCAGTGCACTGCGAAAAACCGCATCGTGATCCATCGACAAGCCTTCCAGAAGGGCCACTGAGGAAAGATCTCTTAGCAAATGGCGGTAGTCATCCATAGGATGCCCGGTCAGAAAAAATCCAAGTAGCTCTTTTTCACTAAGCAGATTTTCAAGGCGGGTGCGCTTGTACTTGGTTTCAGGAGGTTTTTGAAAGCGCGATTCGCCGGTATCGCCCATTAATGCAAATAAGCTCATGACGCCCATGGCGCTTTCTTTCCGCTCCTGTGCGGCCACCTCATACATCGGCTCTACGCTTTGGCGTAAGGCATCCCTGGACCATCCTGTAAAGTCAAAAGCTCCGGCATCAACAAGGTGCTCTATGATCTTCTTACCCACATCCGCACGTTTGATAAACTGATAAAGACTGGTGAACTTGCCATTTTTTTTCCGCTCTTTGATGATGGCCTCTACGACGCCTTCTCCGATCCCTTTTATACCTGCCAAACCGAACCGAATGCCTTGAGGAGTCGCTGCAAACATCTCATCAGCCTCATTGATATCAGGAGGCAAAATGGCGATACCCATCAATTGACATTCACGGATGTATTCCGCAATGCGTGTGATATCGGCGCGGTCGCATGTCATAAGGGCGGCCATCCACTCTTTTGGGTAGTTGGCTTTTAGGAAAGCTGTGACATAGGAAAGGTAGCCGTAAGCCGCAGCATGCGACTTGTTGAAGCCGTAAGCAGCAAACTTCTCCATTTTGTCGAAGATTCTCATGGAGGTGACTTCATCGATGTTGTTCTTTAAAGCCCCCTGACGAAACTTTTCGCGCTGCTGCACCATTTGGTCTTTATCTTTTTTTCCCATGGCGCGGCGTAAGACATCGCCCTCTCCCAAAGAAAAGCGCGCGAGCCTGCTGGCAATCTGCATCACCTGCTCTTGATAAACCATGATTCCATATGTTTCTGCAAGGATCTCTTTCATCCAAGGATGGTCGTATTCAATGGGCTCACGGCCATGTTTGCGGTTGATGTAAGAAGGAATCATATCCATGGGACCTGGACGATAGAGAGCACCTACAGCGATGATCTCTTCAAATTTGTCGAGATGCAGTTGTCTAGAAAGGTCTTGCATGCCTCCGGATTCAAGCTGGAAGATGCCCAAGTTTTTCCCCTTATTTAAAAGATCGAACGCGGCGGCGTCATCCAAGGGTAGATTGATCCAATCAATTTCATTTCCTGTATTTTTCTTAATAGCTTCCACACAGGTTTGGATAGCCGTCAAGGTTTTTAGCCCCAAAAAGTCAATTTTGAGCATCCCCACCATTTCGACAGGCTTCATCGAGTATTGAGTGGCGGGCAGCTCAGAATCTTTGGGAATGCAGATCGGAATATGTTGTGTGAGAGGATCCCCGCTGATGATAATGCCTGCGGCATGAATGCCTGTATTGCGGATCGATCCTTCTAATTTCTGCCCGATGTCGATGATGCGGTGCGCATCGGCATCGGTTTCATACATTTGACGCAACTCAGGATCTTTCTCAAGGGCTGATTTGAGCGTGATGCTCAACTCTTCAGGCACCAGTTTAGCAATCGCGTTCACCTTGGTCAGAGGCACATTGAGAACGCGTCCCACGTCTTTGATGCTCATCTTCGCTTTCATTGTGCCGAAAGTGATGATCTGCGCGACATTGTCCTTGCCATACTTTTGAAGAGTGTAGTTGATCACACGATTGCGCTGATCCATGCAAATGTCGACGTCGATATCGGGATAGGAGATCCGTTCAGGGTTAATAAATCGTTCAAAGAACAAGTGAAAGCGCAAAGGCTCAATATCCGTGATGCCAATTAGGTAGAGAACGATGGAACCAGCTCCAGAACCACGTCCAGGACCTACAGGGATGCATTTTTGCTTAGCCCAATAAATAAAGTCCCAGACGATCAGCAGGTAATCGCACATTCCCTTAGGAATGATGATGCTCAGTTCATATTCCAGTCGTTCGCGTACGACCTCAAGAGGATCGCGATTGGGATACACCTCTTTTATCTTTGCAAGGCGTTCTGGCGTATATCTGGAGGGAACGCCTTCTTCACATAACTGACGCAGGAATTTTTCGGCAGCCCGAGCTTGCTCTTCTCTGGTGTGAGGCTTGCCCTCCAAAGCAGGTGGTACGAAGACCGGATAATGCTTTGCCGAGAAATCGATGGTCAGAGAACATTTCTCAGCGACTTCCAAAGTGTTTGAAATGGCTTCAGGAATGTCCTTAAACAGCTCCAGCATTTGCTGCGGAGACTTAAAGTAGCATTCATGGGTGCTGTAGGTGCGTCTCTTTGGATTCGGGATGAGCCTCTTGGGATTGCCGGCGGAATCCCTTTCCCATATCTCACAAGGCTCGCCTGACTGAATATTAAGCAAAATTTCATGCGCTTGCCAGTCCGAGCGGTCCATGTAGTGGCTATCATTTGTCGCTACAACTTTTATTCCGCTCTTTTGCGCATATTCAATTAGAGCTGCATTCATCTTTGTCTGTTTAGATATGTACTCACGGTATTGCTGCAGCAACCATGTTTCCTTATGCATGCCATCCGTTTCAATGTCCGCTTCACTCATCTGATGACGCTGCAATTCGATGTAGAAATCATCACCGAAGAGTTCTCGATACCACCTCATTTGTCGATCTAAACCCTCAGGCGTTCCCTCCAAAATTTCATACGCCACCTGGCTGCTCATGCATCCTGAAAGGCAGATTAAGCCCTTAGAATGCTTACTCAATAGTTCTAGATCTATTCTTGGATGGTAATAGTAGCCCTCCACATAGGCTAGAGAGGACAGGATGCACAGATTTTGATAACCTTCAAGGTTCTTGGCAAGCAATCCTAAATGAAAAGCCGTGCGTGAACTATTTGGATCTTTTTTGCGCTCAAACCGCGATCCGGGCGCAACATAGAACTCGCACCCTATGATTGGTTTGACTTTTGATTCTTTACATGCTTTGTAGAAATCGATCGCGCCGAAAAGATTGCCATGGTCCGTCAATGCAACAGCGGGCATTCCATAATCTGCCGCGCGTTCTGCAATGTCATAAATTGAGGCAGCGGCATCTAGAATCGAATACTGAGAGTGAACATGCAGTGGTACCCACATATTACACGAATTCTATCTTCATGCATACTCCACAGAACTAGGCTCTGCTTTCTTTGCCGATGGAGTGATAGAGGCTTTCGTAACGCCCCACATAGGCAATAACAATAACACAGACACTATGCAACAAACACTCATCGACCAGAAAAAGCCGTTCCATCCCCAAGTATCAATAATTGCTCCCAAAGGATAGCCCGCCGTAGCGGCTCCCACGTATGCTACGAAACCGGTCAGGCCTGTAGCTGTTGCTGCGGCCTTTTTATGCGATAACTCAGCAGCAGCCATGCCGATCATCATCTGAGGTCCGAAAATAGTAAATCCAACCAGGAACATCAAACAGGAGTCGACCAGAGAATGTCCGGAAGGAATTATCCAAAAAGCACCGATTGCCAAAAACATTCCTAATGCAAACAAGACATTCACTGGACCACGTCGTGCTGCAAACAATCGATCGGAGGCCCATCCTGCAGCAAGACTGCCAAAAAATCCCCCTGCTTCAAAGAGAGAAACAACACCATTAGCACCTAAACGGCTGTATTCCTTGGTCTCGATCAGAAAAAGCGCAGTCCAATCATTTACCCCTGTGCGAACAAAGTACACAAAAAAATAGGCAATCGCTAATAGCCAAACAAATTTATTGGTCAACACTGAAGTCAACAATTGACGTGTGCTAAGTTCCTGCTCCTCATTTTGCGTTTTTCCACCATAGTCATGCCGAAACTTTTCAATAGGCGGCAACCCCAATGATTGAGGGGTGTCTCTTAAGCGATTAATCAGATAAAAGGAGCCAAACAAACACAGAACCCCAGGAACGTACATCGCAGCACGCCATCCCCAATAATGTAGACAAATGCCAGCAATCCAAGGGATTAAAAACGCACCCACATTATGGGAAACATTCCATGTTGCCCACCAAGACCCTCGTTCAGAATGAGAATACCAGTGAGTTAAAAAGCGCGCGCATGGCGGCCAACCAAAGCCCTGAAACCAGCCATTTAATCCCCAGAACAGCGCAAACAGCAATAATGAGGAAGAAAAGCCGAAAAAGATATTAAAAATTCCTGTAAGGAACAATCCAAAAGCCATGAAATAACGCGGGTTGGATTGATCGGAAACCACGCCGCTGGCAAATTTACTGATGCCATATGTAATGGCAAATATGCTGCCTAAAATTCCCAATTGGCTCTTATCAAATCCCAAGTCTTGAATCAATCCCGGCATTGCAAAAGTGAAACTTTTACGAGTGAAATAATAGAAAGCATACCCGATAAACATCGAATAAAGAATGCGAAAGCGCCAGTACCGATATTCTTTATTAACCTGCTCATTATCCGTGATTTCAGCAATATGGGGAGCTGGCTTGAATATCTTTAGGAAGGACATTAAGTGACTCCTTATAGGTAAAACAATGAGTAAGTACTATACCAGAGAACCCCCCTTTTGATCCAGGAAAACGAGGAAGTTCTTTGTTTTTTTGAGGTATATCCCTTATCTTGTTTTTATGCTACGATTAACCACTGAATCGGATGAGAGTCCGACAGAATACTCTTTTAATGAAGCGCTTGTATCCATTGGGTCCGCTCCTGCCGCTTCCGATCATTTGCATATTTCATTGCAAAACATTCAGCCCCAACACGTTCAGATTGTTCTTAATCATCGGCCACCCACTATTTTGAATCTTGCAAATGACCCTTTCGTAACCCTAAATGGTCTCCCTTTTGCAAGAAAAACTCTGGGTATGCAAGATCTGCTGGAAATTCATGGGCTTTCCATCCGCATCGATATTCTCGCCGGTTATGAAGAGGATCACTCCTTACAAAATGTGCCTGAAGAATTGGATGAGGAAACCCCGATTGAAACTCCCTCAACAACGTTCTTGCACTCACCTCATAGAAAAAAATGGCTATACCAAGGATTTCTCAGTTTTATCTGCATCTCCTTGCTGGCAGGCATCTTTATTTACTACAAGGCCAATGACCGGAACGACGAATATCATCACACTGCTGCAGAAGGAATAGCTGATATAGGTATGGCTCTCGTGTATGCAAGAGCCCATCACATTAAACCTGTTAAACAAAGCTGGGTTGATCCAGAATTTCTAACAAACAATCTTTCTGCAGTTCTTTCAACAGAATACCCAACATTTGCACATATTGATTCTCAAGGAGAATTTCGTAACTGCCCCTATCATTTGCGAGTCTATACCAGCACAGATCTATCTCAATTTCTTGCAATTGCACAGCCTAACCCGGGATGGCTCTCATCGGTCTTTTCCCCCGATGCGATTATGCTCGACTCGCAAGCAATGGAACTATACAAAAGTTCCGATCTAAAAGCTCTTAACCGCCTCCTAGTCAACACAAATTCTCTAGATGGAATTCAGGATGAAGTCTTTCATCTAGTGCATCAAGGGAAAAAAATCCCATTGGCATCCCTGAGAAGCAGACAAGGCTTTGCCCCGCCTAAAGCGTTAAAATTGTCTCGTCCGGGTGCAGAAGATCGCATCTATAATGCTCCAAGATATTATCATTTTGGTGAAGAGATGTTGAAAGCAGCTTTGGCACTCTCAGAAACAAGCGATAATCCTCAAGAAATTGCCAGACTACAGCAGCATATTGAAGCTTTAAAAAAACTACCAGACTTAGTACTCTATTCTTCGCAAGGTTTTGAGAAAGCCTTAGAAGCACAACAAGCTCTGGCATCTATTACACACGCTTCTTCCTTTCTTGTAGCCTGTTTGCACAAAAATGAACAAGGTCATATCACTAGCAGCAAACTCTTGTTTGAGGGAGAAATTCCAACAATTGCCAAAAATACGCCTGTCGAGAAAGAGCTAGTGGCAGAGACAAAGCCTGAGGCAGTGAAACTAGATGCAAAGGAAAATACATTGCTTAATGAAAGAGAGCATTCACTTGAAGCGCTAAGTGAACCGATGATTCGCCTGCTTGAAAGAAATAATAAAGAGCCCATAGAGGTGTTTGAAAAAGAATTTGCCGATCTTCTCATGGAGTATTTGGGACGCAACGAAGAGTTTCGCGAAAGTTTGCAAGACAAAGATAATAATTCAGATACCGTTTTAAACAAATAATAAGATACAAAGGAGTATTTATGTTACGTATAAATTCTTTATTAAGATCCCCGTTCTTACAAACACTTCCCGTAAAACACAGGGTTCATTACAAATTTACGCCATCCTTTTCTTCACATGTAAGGACCTGCTTTAGGCCTCGAAAGATCTCCCTAAATCCAAAAAAATTCTTTAAAGTTTCTTTTTTTGCAGCACTTACGCTTTTTTCAGCAACACAGACTCTTGCTTTATGCGCCGAAGAAAGACATGAAAAATACAGAAATTTTATCAATCAACACCCTCAGTTAGGATCTTTAGGAGATGCTTCAAAAGGGGAAATTCAAATTGTTCCAAATAGAATGGAAGAGATCGAACAAAAATATGGTCGTTCCATCGGCATCGTTGCAGAAAATAGATACCTAAAATTAGTCGAAGATCCTGTTCTTTTTCCCAGTGGAACCTTGGGAATCTATTTACGTGTCATTCCTGCCAATTCACTTGATGGCACAGTCGTCGGTGCTGCCGTTATCCCAGTTCTACCGGATGGTAGCATTGCCCTTGTGCGCTCTTACCGACATGCTCTACGCAACTTCGGATATGAAGTTCCTAGAGGTAACCTTAAAAAGGGAGAAAAACCTGAAGAGGGTGCCGTCAGAGAAGCTACAGAAGAAACAGGATATACTTTTAAACAATTGGTCTATCTAGGATCCATGGCTCCCGATAGCGGTTTAACCAATGCGCTTGTTCCTATATATTTAGGCATCGTTGACGGTCAAGTTAATGCCTCTCCAGAGGACTCTGAGGCCATATCAGATGTTCGAGCATTCACCATAACCGAAATTCGCGAAGGGATCTTACGAGGATATTTAATTCACGAAAAAGATGGAAAAAAGATCCAGACTCCTATACAAGATCCCTTCTTAACATTCGGACTTTTTCAGGCGGATTTAAAATGAGCATTTCTGCACCTCCAGGCGTCTTTGACATCCTACCCATTGACCGTGACGAACTCTGGAAGAGTTCTTATCTTTGGCAACATGTCGAAGAAGCCATTCTTGCCATCTGTAAAGAGTATGGCTATCAAGAAATACGCACGCCACTATTTGAACGCACAGAGCTCTTTAAGCGTGGTGTAGGAGAAAGCTCTGATATCGTTTCTAAAGAGATGTACACCTTCCTGGATAAAGGCGATCGCTCCCTCTCATTGCGCCCTGAAGCCACCGCACCCGTGATCAGAGCGTACATTGAACATCAACTCAATCAAATCGCTCCCATCCACAAACTGTTCTGCATAGCTCCCATGTTCCGCTATGAAAGATCTCAAGCCGGTCGATACCGACAGCACCATCAATTCGACGTGGAAGCCATAGGCAATGATTCTCCAGAACAAGATGTCGAGGTCATCGACCTTCTTTACACTTTGTACAATCGACTGGGATTAAAAAATCTCAAACTCTGTTTAAATTCCATAGGCGATCCTGCCACGCGAATTGCATACCGAGATGCCCTCAAAGCATTCTTGAAGACCTCTTATGACAATCTTTCCAGTGACAGCAAACAGCGTTTTGAAGTCAATCCCTTGCGCATCCTAGATTCCAAAGATGCGTCTGACCGAAAAATCTTGGAAAATGCTCCTTCAATTCTGGACTTCCTAAGCGAAGAATCCCGCGAACATTTCAGTAAAGTCCAAAAACTCCTGAAACAACTCAAAATCCCTTTCACAGTATCTCCTCAGCTAGTTCGCGGCTTAGATTATTACAACAAAACCGTCTTCGAAATTGTAGCCGGCGAATTAGGCGCACAAAATAGCATTGGCGGTGGAGGGCGTTACGATGGCCTCATGAAGCAACTAGGAGGGCCTGACTTGCCAACCATAGGCTTTGGAACAGGCCTAGAACGCATCATCCAAACACTGCTAAAACAAGAAATCGCAGTACCCTTTTCTGCAAAACCAACCATTTTTCTCATCGCCCTTGGCGATGCTGCCCAAGAAACTTGCTTTACCATTCTCCATGAGCTTAGGCAAAGCGGTGTCTCTTCTTACATGGATTTCAGTGGCCGTAAAGTAGGAAAAGCCATGCAGCTTGCCGATCAGATGCAAGCTAAGTATGTAGCAGTCGTCGGAGATTCTGAACTAAAATCTGGCGAAGTTGACCTTAAAGAAATGGCAACAGGTGAAATTATCAAGGCCCCTCTACACAATCTACCTAGGATTTTATATTTAGAATCTCGTGGAAAAGAGCTCATTGAAATATGGCAAGAAATGTCAGAACCGTTCAAAGAAAGTTCTGAGGCTCAGTTCTTTATCAAGAGGCTAAGTAAAACCATCGCCTCCACAAAAAACGCCGCTCAAGAATTGCAATCAGTTATAGAAAGCCTACAAGAAAAGGATGAAAGCGTAGAGAAAGGATGAAGGCGTAGAGAAAGGATGAAGGCTAAAGGATGAAGGCATAGAGAAAGGATGAAGGCTAAAGGATGAAGGATGAAAAAAACCTTAATCTTATGAGTCTCAACCATGTGTAGCTCACAAAATAAGGCTGAAACGAGCTTATACATGTCACTTTTTTCATCCTTCATCCTTTAGCCTTCATCCTTTCTTTTCATCCTTCATCCTTTAGCCTTCATCCTTTCTTTTCATCCTTCATCCTTCATCCTTTAGCCTTCATCCTTTCTTTTCATCCTTTATTTTGCTCTTTACTTAATCTAGAGAAGATACCTATGATTGAGGAAGTTTTATTTTAACAACTAGGAGACGAATACCATGACAAAGGTTCTTTTAACACTCTCGAGCTTTGCAGCACTACTATTTAGCGTAGCATGCTCACAACAACCTCCCAAGAAGGAAACTCCACAAGACACTGAAAATAAACCCATCGCATTAGAAATGCCAGCTAGCAAAGATTCAGCACAAGAAGACACATCAAAACCGCAAGACACATCAAAGCTTCAACAAGCAGATATTTCAAGACTGTCTCAAGCCTTTGGAAATTTCTTGGGCCGTAATTTAAAAGCTCCTGGTGTCAACTTCGACCTGGAAAATATCATTAATGGAATTCGCGAAGGATATGCAGGTAAACCATCACCTATGAGCGACAAAGAGTATGACGAACTCATGGGCAAGCTCCAAGAACAAGCGTTTAAACAAGTATCTGAAGATAACCTGAAAGCTGCTGACGAGTTCTTAGCTAAAAATGCAAAAGAACCTAATGTTGTCGTTGTGATTCCAGGAAAGCTGCAGTATGAAATCTTAACTCCTGGCCAAGGAGATGCCGTAGAAGAACATTCTACCCCTCAAATCAAATACACAGGCAAGTTCATTGATGGCACTGTATTTGGCAGCTCTGAAGAAGCCGGGGGAGCAATTAGCGTACCTCTCGATCAAACAATTCCTGGATTTAGCAAAGGGATCGTTGGAATGAAAGAAGGTGAAAAAACGCAAACTGTTCGTCCACCCTGACGTGGGC
>Ga0207151_1134_pt1 | contig 17222 bp, 13 predicted proteins | sample Alteio_BWMinHeat_29_FD_153523 | JGI IMG/M metagenome (GOLD analysis project Ga0207151, IMG submission 153523) | Enriched cells from forest soil in Barre Woods Harvard Forest LTER site, Petersham, Massachusetts, United States -... | ecosystem: Environmental > Terrestrial > Soil > Temperate forest >... | reverse complement strand
AAAAATTACTATTCGTAGTACTGAGCGTCGTATGTTTTAGCGTAGAAGCAACACATTTTCAAAGTTCAATGTCAGTAACACCAACGAGCAATAAAGACCAATTTCTTGTTGAAACGAAAATTGAAAAAGTATCGGATGGATGTTCTACACCTGAACTTGTCGCATCCCCTAAAGTAATTTGCATTCCGGGTGAACCAGCGCAGATCACCATTGCATCGGAAGATCAAGCGGATTCGCTTTCTATCCATGTGATGATTCCTAAAAATACTTCTCAAAACATAGTACAGGCATCGGTATTAATGAAAGAAAAGAATCAAGTTGTTTTATCATTTAACAATAATATCAACTTAAATAATTGAGGCATTTAAATTTCAAAAGCAGCCTTGACTCCAAAGCCAAGGCTTATGTCCCAATTACCCAAACGGACTTTCCATGGATCAGTTCGAATTTCAAAATCCAGGATATTCTCTGAAACCGGAAGGCCAGCTTGGCTTACCCGGCTCAATTTCTAGGAATGGTAAAGTTGGAGTTGTCCTGCATGACTTGAACATAGCAGAGACAAAAGGAACAGGAATTCGAACAATGCGTGAAGGGATGCAGGAAGCGAATCTCTCGGTTCCACTTTTTGAATCAGATCGTGCAGGGAATAAATTTATTCTTACACTGTTGAGCCATCATTTCTTTAATGAAAAGGATCTCCAATGGTTAAAATTATTTTCCGAATTTGCACTTACTTCAGAAGAAGCTAGGGCTCTTCTCATTGTTCGCGAAATGGGAGCAATTACTAATGCCGACTATCGTAACATTAATTGCGTCGACACTTTAAGTGCAAGCGCCAGTTTGAGAAGGATGCGAGATTATGGGTTGCTTGAACTGAAGGGCAAAAGTTCACAGACCTATTATATTCCTGGAAAAGCCATTGCTCTTAAGGAAGAAGCAGCTTCGAATACAAACCCCTTATCCACAGAGTTAACTCCAAAGGTTAGTGCCTTATCTGCGGAGTTAACTCCACAGCTTAGCTCCTTATCCACAGAGCTAACTCCGTGCATTAGCCCCTTATCCACAGAGTTATTCTCGTTACCTTTGGACCTCAAAGATGAATTAGAACGCCTTGGCTCAAGGATTTCACCGAATAGGGCAAGAGAATTAATTTTAAAGCTGTGTAAAATTAAAACATTTAAACTTCCAGAATTATCCTGTTTACTAAATAAAACATCGCATTATGTAAGACTTCATTACATTAAACCGTTAATTAAAAGTGGTGAGTTAGAATACGTCTTTCCTCACCAACCTAACCACCCTAAGCAAGCGTATAGGACGAAGCAGGCATCATAAACTCCAAATTCCTTGCATAAAATCCTGCGAGCAGCTAAATTAGTTGTATTCTACAACTATTTGGGGGGGGAGAGCATGCAAAATCTTTCGATTGAAGCGATCAATGAATTAAGGCGTAATGCGAGAAGTGTCGTGCGGGAACTGGGCCTGCTCAATGATGCTTATTTCGAGATAGGCGTAACTTTGGCAGAGCGCCACCTTCTGATTGAGCTGACTACCTGCTCATCTCCAACGATGGGTGAAATTGCCGATCGGTTGTTGTTGGATAAGTCAACGGCGAGTCGTTTGATTTCCAATGCCGTCAAAAAAGGTTATGTAAAGTGCATCACCGATGAAAAAGATAAGAGAAAACGATTTCTTCAGATGACCGAGAAAGGGAAAGAGACCCTGAATGCATTTGAACCGATAGCTTTTAATCAAACAAAAGAAGCGCTTTTAACTCTAACTAATAAAGAGATCGAGACAATCCATAAAGGCGTAGCTCTCTACGCGAGGGGGCTGAAAAATTCACGAGTCAAGTGCCATGTCGATAATTCGGGAGTCGATAATCTAGAAAGCTTGCCTGAAATTTCTCAGCTATTAAACCTAGAAACGGCAGTTCAAGGTGATAAAGTGATGCAAGATTTTGAGTCAGGATCATTTGCGATGGGGGTCGACCATTCCCAAAAGGTGAAGGCGACCCCCATCGCAAATGATTATGGCTCAAAAGATTGCGTCAATTTATCGCCTTCAACTGCCGTTTCTAGGTTAAATCAAATGGGTTACACACTAGAGCTATTTGATCAAAAAGACGAACAAGGGCTCTACGATATATTTCGAGAGGTTGTTGAATCAGGTTCTCAGTTTCCATATGAAAGCAGCTCAATCGAAGAATTTCATCGACAATTTTTTACCCCACAAGGCCAAGTTTATGTTTGCCGTTCTTTAGATGGAGACGTCATCGGTGGGTTTTATCTTAGGGCAAATTTTTCTGGTAGGTCGAATCACATTGCCAATGCAGCCTACATGATACGTAACACCCATAGAGGCAAGGGGATAGGATCTCTCTTGATTAAAGCATCCCTACATTTCGCTAAGTCTTTAGGTTTTAAAGCTATGCAATTCAATATGGTGCTTAGCCAAAATAAGCTTGCTGTCAAACTTTATGAGAAGCTTGGTTTTAGCATTGCGGGGACAATACCACAAGCAGTTCGAAATCCAGATGGAAGTTACCAAGATGGTTATGTGATGCACCGTGCATTAGAAAATTTATAACAAAGAGGTATTTAGGTGTTCAATACCCTAAAGCTGATAGCGGTGAAGCAACTTTTATCACTACAGCTGCCCAAGCTAAAATTGGTGGAAAACTCTTTTGATTAGCTCGTCAATTGCCTCTCGGACGGTTGCTTCGTATTGTCTCTGTATTTCGTCTGGAATGAGTGTGTAGCGCAAAATCTTAACTTGTGGATTTTCAAAAAGTGAACCGGCAATGATACGTGCTTGGAAATTTCTAAAAGTTCTAAAAGACTCTTCTTGTCTATTTTTTTGAAATTCGCGATAACTTTCTTCAAATTTAGAATCGTAAACGGGATGAAGAAATCCTCCCCCGAAAGATAGATACATGATATTGGATAAATTTTCCTTTGGAAGGAAAATTTGATTAATGATTCCAAATTTAGTACGGGGAGCTTTTTCGATTAGTTTCTCTAAACAACTTTTGAGCTGTTCCCTTGGAATGGAAAGTGGGTCAAAAAGCTCATACAAAATTTCAATAAATTTCTGTTTATAATCGGTCTCATCTTTAGATAAAGAAGAGAGGCTTACCGCATTGCCGGAAAGAAACACAAACATCGCAGAATCTAACGGACGAAATGTCTCCATGGTAAAATTTACTGAAAGAAGCTCTCTACTAATTTCCGGAAGCGTATCATTAATCTTGAATCGAGAAGGTGTTTCCTCTTTCTCATCCTCCTCATCGTCATCTCCTTCATCCGACGATTCCTCTTCATCCTTAGAAATTTTTAGAAACTCCTCTTCATTCTGTTTCTCAAATGCTTTCAGAGTCTCATCCAACTTATCGGTCGTCGTCTTAAATTCTTTCGCCATTTCGTCTCTGGAAAAAGTAAGAGAGGGATAACGTAAGAAAAATTCTTCTCTAGTTTTGATAAGATTTTGGGTAGGAAAGCGTAAAAATTCAAAATCCTCCCTCGGCAATCCATAAAGCCTGCTGTAAAGCTCTTTTGCAATCACTTGGTAAGCATAAAAAAGAGAATCTTGCGCCGTCATGCATTGGATGAAATCGGGATGGGCCTTTTCATTCTCGTAAATTTGAAGAAAAAGTCTCTTTATCTCTTCTCGAAGATTTAGTGACTTTGAATTCTCAAATTGTTGAGATGCATCCAGCGCTTTTTCAATATTGAGAAGGTAGAGATCTCTTTCTGAGGCGAAAGTTAAAACACATTGTGAGCAGAACAGAAAAGCAAATGTTATTATCAATTTTCTCATAAAATCCTATCTTAGAGAGAAGAACTCCTAAAAACTTTGTTTCATAAGGAGATCTTAGAGTTCGTTCCACAAGTAGCATAATCTTTTAGAAATAAAAAAGCACTATCCTCAATCAAAGCGCTAGTTGACTTATCCATCTCTGCTTCAAAACTCTCAAAATTGTTCGATCTAAAGAAGTGCCCAGCAATCTCAGCTGTTTTCAAGGCATGATTCGCGCCCATGCCTCGGAAAAAAGTTCCTGTTCCTGCAGCGTCGCCTACTAGTAGAGCTCCTTGATTTTGCAGAGAAAAATTTTTCGCTTTTTGCAGATAGACGTCGACGTCTAGAAGCAAACGCGCCGAACCCGCCGCAATTTGTTCTGCTTGGGAATCCCAGCCACAGGCTTTACACAATGTGATGAAATCCTCTTGCGTTGCAGAAAAAGGACCTTGAAGAAACATAAAGTGCATCCCAGGGAAGTAGAATTTTTTGATAAAAGAGGTGCCATGTTGAATATCTGAAGATACTTCAATCAAAGAAAATTCTTCCTCAGAAGAGGGAATCAGAGCCGCCCCAGCTTTTCCTTGGCTTATGAGATCAACCTCAATGCCGAGCGCCTGCCGCACTTGACTATGTACACCATCAGCAGCCACAAGAATATCATAAGACAAAGAGCCTCCACTACCAAGAATAATGGAGCGTTCTTGTTGAGATAACCCAACAAACTCCTCTTGAATGAAAAAGACACCTAGCTTCTCTGCGCGCTTTAAAAGTGCCTCTTCTAATGCGGAGATCCGCACAATTCCAATGCGTTCCTCTCCCAATTTAACCTTAATTAGCTCAGGTGACTCTACTTCCCATTTTTCAAGCAATCCAAGAGAATGTTCAAAAAGAAAAATCCTTTGAGGACGCTCATAAACGCTTCTTTTTTCCACGACTGTGACACAAGCCCCTGCTTGTCTCGCCTCAATCGCAGTGGAAAGACCTGCCGGTCCTCCTCCGATAATCACCACAGAAACTGAAGGTTTTAAGCTTGCAAATACCACTCCTACTAATACTATAGAAAGGGATAACAAGAGCTTTTTCATCTTCTAATCCTCAAGAGGTATGTATAGATAAGTTGTGCGCTCAGCCATCGGGATCCTTTCATCACCCAGTTCCAAGTGCTCACAAAAAGGAGCTACATCCGCAAGGGTGATATTTGCAGTAGGATACCATGTAGTAAAGATCTTCTGAAAAAAGGTTTCAATCTCATTATAGGAGCCTTTATGAACAAAGACGGCACATTTGCCTCCAGGAAGAATTTTAAGACCGACTTCTCCTTTAGGAATATGTCTTTTTTTCAAAGCCACACAGGCATCGAAACGGCACTTGGATAAAGGGACAAAATGAGGATCATCAAGTCCCATGCTATAGAAAGCTTTGATCTCTTCTCTAGACACCTTCTCTTGGTTTAAAAACGCAAGCAAATCATTAAATCCCTGCCAAGGCGTCTCGGCATAGGGCCCGACCTTGCGAATAAAGAGCACCTCCTCTTCCTTACGCTCAACATATTTTGGGGCAAAAGGGATTTCAGAAAGATCTTGAGGCACACGCTTAAGCATTGTCTCGACGATTGGACGCATTGATCTGCGAAAGGCGCGAGGGGACTCACCCATGACTTGATTAAACACTTTGGTAAAAGAAGAAGGAGTTTCATATCCCACTTCTAAAGCAATTTCAGTGACCGCAGCATCGGTGTAGTTCAGCTTTTCACTGGCACGCTGCATCCGCAAGCGAGTGACGTAATCGGAAACTGTTTCTCCCATATAGGCATGAAATAGGCGATGAAAATAGTAGGGGGAGATGTGGGCTATCTTAGCCAATTTGCCCAAAAAAAGCTCTTCGCCTAAGTGTTTTTCGATATACACAAGCACCCGCAAAATGCATTCCATATGATGTAGATAAGTTTCATTCATATATTTTTTCTCTTAAATGTGACCAGTTTAGCATCCTCTTTATTTTTAAACTTTTCCATTCTTGCTAAACTACGGAATAATTACAAAATTCAATTGCCAGCTAAACCATGCGCAGCTAAATTCAGCGTTCTTAATTCTTAAATATTGGCCCATTCGTTGAAGGCTGGGCTCTTTTCTTGTCATTAATTTTGATGGAAGAAAATCTCCGTAACCACTAATGTTATTAGTAGTTACAGGGAGTATCTGCAAGTATATGGACACAAAAACATTTGGCGGTTCGTGCAAGAGAGAATTTTGACATATCCGCCCTTCCCGAAGGCGCATTTAACGAAATCAATCACTTTCAGACTAGGCAAAGGCTCAATGAGGTGGTAAACACGGGTGTCCCGGGTTTCATCCCGCAAGGTAGATGATAAATCTTAGATCTTTTAACAGCAATCCCCCAGAAACATGGAAAATCTTGACTTCCATGTATTTCTATGTTAATTTCCATGTTTATCTTTCATAAGTGAGGTACTATGCTTGAAGAGCTTTTGTCTAAGAATGAAGGAAAAACTCTCGAATTCAAAGAAAATACGCTATCGCTACAAAAAATTGTTCAAACCATTATCGCTTTTGCCAACACGGCAGGAGGGATATTGCTGATTGGCATTAAAAATGAGACAAAAGAAGTTGTTGGGTTATCCAATATTTTGCAAGAAGAAGAAAAGATTGCTAACGCGATTGCCGATTCAGTTTCACCATTACTTATTCCAAATTTGCAATTTTGCTCTTTCCGAGACCGGGATATATTAATTATCACAGTTCCTTACAGCCCAAGTCTTTATCATTTAAAGTCTAAAGGGGAAATCGCTGGAACTTTTATACGTCTTGGATCAACTAATCGTTTGGCAGATGCCCATACCATAGCTGAAATCAGACGCCTGAAAGAACATACCTCTTTTGATCAACTTCCAGATTGTAAATATTCTCTTGATGACTTTGATTTCGAGCTAGCCAAAAAACTTTTTGCTAAGGCAGGAAAAACATTTACCGCAAATAAGGCAAAATCTTTAGAACTTCTTACCGCACACCAGTCCGAAACATATCCCACAAAGGGAGGGTTATTGCTTTTTGGAAAGGATAGGGGCATGCTTTTTCCAGATCCAATTGCTAGAATGATTCGCTTTGAAGGAGTCTCTAAAAACTCGACTATTGATGAATTAGAAAATAGAAGTCCATTACCACAAGCACTCGAAGAAATCCTAGCCTATATCCGTCGCCATACTTCTGTAAGTGCGTCTATTAAAGGAATAAAGCGTGAAGAAACTCCTCAATATTCACCAATGATTCTTCGCGAAGCGACAATGAACGCATTGGTTCATGCGGATTACGCTAACCACCGCTCGCCAATTCAAATCGCTATTTTTGATGATCGATTAGAAATCACCAATCCGGGAGCTTTACCTTTTGGATTGAGCCTTGATGATGCTATTTCAGGAGTGTCTCAACTTCGTAACAAGGTTCTAGGTAGGACCTTCCGTGAACTCAAGCTAACGGAGCATTGGGGATCTGGACTGAAAAGAATGCTAGAAGCTTGTGAAGAACAGAATATCCCCTTACCAAAATTTGAAGAATTGGGTAATTTTTTCCGCATCACTCTTTATCCAAAATCAACAAAAAGTACCCCTACAGCTTCTTGGCAAAAGCCAATTTTTGATTACCTCAAAAAACATGATAAAATCAGTGCAAAAGCAGCTCAAGAGATTTGGCAAGTTACGCGTCGCACAACAACAACTCGACTTAAGGAAATGTGTAATCAGGGATTGCTTGTTGATATATCAACAAGCCCAAAAGACCCTCAAAAAGTATTTGTTCTATCAGCACATAGAAATTGACATAGAAAATACTTGTCTATTAAATTATCCTATGTCTGTTAATTAAGGAACAGCGTCTTCAATAACTGACACAAATTTGCGTCATGGTTAATATGACTCGTTATTGAGTCAATATTATGTTGACATGAAAATGAGTCAAATCAAATGACTTGATCAGCTTCTTTAAGGAAAGCAGCAATACTAAACAACCCAACTTTTTTCAAAAAAAAACCGAATGGCTTAAAAATAAACCATTCGGTGGATTGCCGACGACCGGACTCGAACCAGCACCTTGTTGCCAAGAGTAGATTTTGAGTCTACCGCGTCTACCAATTCCGCCACATCGGCAAAAAACATGAATAGCATAGAAAATTAGATACTTTACTTCAAGAGCGTTTTTTGGCCTTGCTCACAACGTACCTACAGTAGCACCAATATAAGTCAGTTACACTACTTCAGCGCAAACTTGCTGATGCGAAGATCATTCATCGCACTTGTGCCATGCATCAAATTCTCTACCATTAAACTATAAATTTATTATCTAACATTTTATTTTATCGCAATTGTTTATTTTACTGTTTATTTTACTTTTAACAAACTAACATTAATGTTATAATAAACAAATATAATAATAACTTAATTACTTTTGGAGAGATTATGGCTTGTGAGTTTCGCTTTCCCGAACTTGGAATTTCTGCTAATGAATTACGCATTTCCCCTAGAGATCCCGACCTCTTTGTGGATTCTAATGGTGGGGGATATCGAATGTCTTCAAGCGGAGTCCTTTCTCGTTTTGGGTCTCGAAGAGGCGCAGAACAGAGACGCCGAGACTACCTAACATCCAATACACCCGTAGATTTTGATGAGATTCGTCGAAAATTTGCTATTTTGCGACTAGCTGATAAGGACACCAATTTAGAAGGAAGAGACAGGCATCTCCATCAAGTTCGTCGTTTAGATTTAGATGACCACGATAGTGCAGAACGTGTCGCCCTGACGAGATTGGGTTTTAGACCCGACCTCAGCCGTGAAGCGGAACGTAAAATAGGTGACATGGCGGTAGAGGTTATGGAATTTGATAGAATTTTAAGGATATCGGAAACCGGAACGGCCTTCTCTTCCAAAGGACCAACCGGGTTATCTTATTCACAGGTAGTGAACGCTCAGAAAGCTCTAGTTCGAGCCTCCTTCGAAGCTCCCGCAAGCTTAACCCAAGGAATGCCTCTTCCCGGGATACCTAATAGCTATGCCAAATTAGAACCCTCTAAAGGCCTATGTCTTTATCCCCCCTTAGCACCGCTTTCTAAAGGCGGGTTTGGTGCAATCTCGGTCTGCACAATGTTAAGTACAAGAGGGCAGCAAGTTCCATGTGTTTTCAAGGAAGCTACAGTAATACCCTCTTCAGAACCAGATGCAAAGATCATGCAAGCCAAAGTTGCGGCACACTTAGAGAATGAAGAAAACGCCACCAACGAAATTTTCTCTAAACACGCATCACCTCCGGTAAGGGGCCCTATATTAGATAAAATCCAGACAGGACAGTCGCACATGCTAGTACTCCCACTGATGAATGGCACATTAAGAACGGTCGCAAAAGAATCCACTCACGAAGTTCGTCAAACGATGATAAATAAATTTATTAGCATACTTGGTTGGTGGTTTTCAAATCCTTACTTTCATGGAGATATTAAACCAGACAACATTCTCGAAAACAATGGAGAGCTGTTTTTTGCCGACCTTGGTACCTGGAGAAATCTGAATGATAACGCACATGTTTTAAAGGTTTTGTCTTGTGGAACTCCCTCCTATAGAGCATTGGAAGATTATCTTCTATTAAACAGATGTAACCATGTTGCTGAAAGAATTCGATACTTCAGACAGATCGACCAATTTGCTAGTTCTGTCGTGATGTTTTCCCTTTTATCAAAGGGAAATCTTCCTTATAAGCATGCTCCATGCAAACTTCAAGATACCAATTTAGGAGAATTTTGCCAGGGTCCATATCAAGCGGAATTCTTAAAACATATTCACCCCAAGGGTCAAAAGCTCATGCAACAGATGCTTGAACTAGACCCTAGGAGAAGGATTCCTTTTGCTGAAGCCGTGCACATAATTCAAGCTGACCCCCATATCTTTAGCTTTCAAGAGAATCCGACTATTCCTGCTGTTGAGGTACCGAATGAGGAGATTACAGGCACCCAGGTGTTGTGATGCTCATAAAGCATTTGTTGTTTTAATTACTGTAATATAAAATGTTTGTAACAGTTTTTTATGTTGAAAATTAATCTTTTTACTTCAATTAGCTATGCAAGACCGGCAGTAACTTCAGAAAGGTTGCTCTCCGCATTAAGTAACTATTACTCTTTAGGTAAAAGAGTAGTAGTTATCGACAAAGATAATAAAATCCATTCTAAAAATAAAGAAAATCATTGCCTTATAGTCGCATTCAAAATTGTTTCCTATCTCCTATTGTTTCCCTTAACAACTCCTTGTTTTATCCTCTACCTCTCTCTTTATCACCAACATAAAGTTACTGCTAGCACTCTCCCTCAATCCGATCCTCCTAAAACCCTAGAAACAACTACTCAAAGTGATAAAGTGACGAAAGTCGCAACCATTCTTTCTAAACGTACAGAAGAGAGCGCCAAAACAAACCAAACCAGAGAGTCCTTTTTCGCTTTTTTTGAGGAATTTGAGAAAGAAATTCTACCGCATTATGAACACCATGAACAAACTTTCGATAAATCTAGCATTCATGGACGTATGCATGTGGCAAGAGCCGTTATATTTTGTGAGGTAATGATAAGATATTATCAAAGTATAGATGTGGATGTAGATTATGACTACGCAAGGCGGGTAACAGCCTTACATGACGCCGGCAGAAAAGGGAATGGGGAGGATCTTTGGGAAAAAGAATCTGCAGATCTACTATTACAACATCTTAGGTCTAAGGGTATGTCTGAAGAAGAAGCTTTCAAAAAATCTCGTATTATTATCAAGAAAGAAGATCATGGGACTACTTTGGAATTTGTAATTTTTCAATCGGCTGATTGTACGGATATCATGCGCCCCTGCACCGGCCGAGGGGGAAAAGCTGGATTTGACTCTCGATTCCTACTTTTTTTAAGAGACGCTGATCCTACAACTAAAGACTTCGCATTCCGGCAGAAATTAATAGAAGAAGCTTGGGAATTTATTTCAATTACAGAAAAAATAAAATTATCGCAATTTAAAGAGAATAATGGTTTTATGAATAAACTTTTAAAAATAATAGAACTCAACCCTGAAAAATTCGAAATATTATCTTCTATCCTATAAAGATTCTTGCTTAGCAAGAGAATTTTCCTTTACTAAAGCAATGTTTTTCCATTGTCCCTGGTAAAAGCGGATAAAATAAAGGATTGGGATAATCAAGCTATAAATCACACTGATGATCGCTGCCACCTCAACCGGAGCTTGATAATGGATGATCGCAATGTAAGTCGGCAGCAACATCAAGGCCCATACCGAAACCACACCGGCTACCAAAATAAACATAGTATCGCCTGCCGCAGTTAAAGCACCCACAAAAACCATTCTTATGCCCTCAAACAGCAAGTAAAGGGTGTTGCACATCATGCAGAAAAATAGAGTGGGTTTTATCGAAGCCACCACCTCAGGAGTCGCTTGCGGCAAGAAATGCAAAACGATTAGATCAAACGCAAAGAATGTCCCTGCAACCGTTGCTATAAAAAATAAGCATAAAATTTTTATACCCGACCTAACAACTGATTGCACTAACTCAGGCTTCTTCGCCCCGATAAGGTTTCCGGATACCGTCGAAACCGCTTTATTCATGCCTTCCGCAAAAAAGAAAAACAAAATAACCAAACTTTGCCCAATACCTGCGACGGTAATATGCCTTTCACTGGCTGAAGTCATAATGGCATAAAACAGCGCCCAGGCAAAAACCTCGAGAACAGCAAACGCCGCATTCGGCAGACCAATGCGCACACAATTCCCCAGCAGAGGAAAATTAAGCTGATAACGCGATGTGCCCAATTCAAGACGATTTTTTTTGCGCAGAAAAATAACCCCCAAAACCAACACTTGAAACATTCCGCTTCCGCAAGTCGCGATCGCCGCTCCAGCTACCCCTAAAGAGGGAATCCAACCTTCAATCCCAAAAATTAAAATCACATCTAAAATGGCATTCACAACATTGGTAACAATGGCTAAAGTAGTAATTAAACGCGTCTTCCCTTGACCAATAAAAAAGGCGCACAGCGCTGTGTAGAGAGGAGCGCTAGGGCCAAACAACATCATCCAATGAAAATATTCGCGCTCCATGAATTGATCCGGCGATGAACCAAAGAACAGTGCCCCGCCCCATACTGAAAGAGGAAAAAAGCAAAGCATAGAAGCTAAGGACAACCAAATCATTTGCCACACAGGTTCTCCAAGCCTCTCTTTGTTGCCCGCTCCGTTGTATTGAGCCACAAACACCTCTGCAATACCGCTAAGAGACATCCAACCCAGTAGAAACGACCACCCCAATGTGGTTGCCGTTACAGCCGCCGCTAAAGCAGGTGTAGAGTAATTGGCAAGAAGCAAGCGATCAACAAAAAGCATCGACATCAAGGAAAGCGAGGAGAGCATCAAAGGCAGAGCGATGCTCCATAGTTCCCTCAAACTTCCTTCTTTATATTTAGTTAATGCCATAAAAAACTCGAAAAATATTTTATATTATAGATAATTCTATCATAAAAAGCGAACTTTATTAATCGACGCGCTGCTCGCGAATTTGATTGTAAAGCCTTAGCCCTGTATCTGCAAAAACCCCTACGTCGCGCAGCCAAGCGGACATCCCATATCCCCAACGTGAACGATCGCTGTAGGTATAGAAAATATCTAAAGGCATTGAAAAAGCTACCCCTTTATCGAAATAGGTCTGACCATTGATTCGATCACCCCCATCCGTAACCGTGTACCAAAGGGATATGCGAAAACCACTCGGAAAATATCGGGTCACTTCAAAACGTGCACCCTTATCATTTGCCAGAAACTTTCCAATCATTGCCTTAAAATCGAGCTTCGCCTCGCGCCATTCGTAATAAAGATCTAAAAAGTATTGCGATCCTATAAAGCGATGATGTCTTGGTACAAAACCTTCGAATTGACGGATTCGATTAGTAAACCATAAGCCGGTTTTTTTGCGTTTTCCTAACAGTGCTCCCTCTATACCCACCGCCCAACAACTATCCACAGGATAGTATAGAGCCTCTGTGGCAAAACCCCCATACTCCTCTTCAAAGTAGCCTAGAGCCGCTCTTGTGTACCAACCGCGACGCAAATTCCATGTTCGCTGGATATAAAGTTCATCAAAGGTCACATTGGTTGTCTTGAAGTAATCGATAATATCTGTGCGCACATTCGGCAATTGCGAGGGATTCAGGCGATCCACACTGGAAATCTGTGAAAGATTAGACGAGAACAAATAACCTAAACGCACGGAATAGTACAAGTTATCCCAAAGGTAGCCGTTCATCCCAAAATTTAACCCAAGAGCATATTTAAACTTACCTTTCGCGCTTCCAAAAAAGCTCAATGTCTTTGGAAGCACCTCAAGATTCCATAGATTGCGGTTTTGCTTAAAAAGCCTCTTCACAATACTACCAGGACAGGGGTCGCTGATTTCGCGAAGCGGCGTTAAGGTTCTCAATTCTGCAAGGCACATCTGATGCTCGCGGAATTGTTCGATATACACCATGTCATAACGATATTCCTGTACAGGAAAACCCTCAGCATCGATTTGGACAATCACCCTGGAAAATTCCATCGGGATTATGCCCGCCAGAAGATAGTTGAGACGCGTTCTTACTTGCTGCTCATTCAAATACACAAGATTCAAAATATGCAGGCGCAAAACCTGTTCTCCGTATACAGTCGCCTCTGAAGTGACCTCCAGCAAGTCAAAACCTTGCTTTCTCAATGCGTAAACCAGATCTTGCACAAACGCATCCTCAGGACGCCTAGGACCAATCGGCTCCAAAATAAGCGGAGCCTGATAAGGCAGCACATCTTCAAACTTAGGCAAAAAACCTTTAGTGTTCCCAAAGTTGTAGAAAGTTGAAGCGGAAAAAGCCAACGCATCCCCTCGAACATACCCTAAGGAAAAATCAAAATAGTCCCACAAACGATACTTCAGGCCAAAATTGAAAGGCGTTTTCTTGACACGTCCCTTAGGGTGCTTTTCAATGCTGTGCCTGTGGTAAGGAATCGCATCGTATTCTGCGACCAGATTAAAATCCTTCAAGTACGGATTTCCGCAACGACGAAAAGGGAACCAAGCGAAGCCCCCAAAAAAGCCGCTAATCCTTTTTTTGCCATACCCTAAAGTCGCTTCACAATCATAGTCCAGAAACACCTTAGTCAGCACAGCGTAATAGGTCTCAAAGTTGCGCGTGCCCAGCACATCATCATAGCCCACAGCTACTCCTGGAAGCTTATAGCCACTATCTTCAGGAGAAAATAAGGCAACCTTAAGGTTTACGCCCTTGTCGGAAAGATCTCCAAAACCTAGCGGAGATAGAATCGGATCCTCAACCCCCCTAAAAATACGATAAATGCCAGACACCTCTAATTGATCAATCAGTTGGCATCTCAAGGCATAATTTCGGTAAGGTGGTACCGAAGAATACCCCACTCCCACCTCACCTTCACAGCCCATACGCGCGGAAGGCATGTTGACATACCCCCCTTGCAGAAGATGATTGAACGTCACAGGCAAACGATCATTGATGCGGCGATTCCAGTAGTCGACAATCAGCATATCTTTGAAGAGATCGCTGACACAGTAATCACAATGGACAGCAACAGGAAAACAAAGGAGTAAAAGTGCAAGAAACACGTACATGAAAGAAAAGATGCTTTTTAGTGTAGCAAGGATAGCTTTTATGAGAGCTTTTAATCAAGCAAGCTAACGCGAATTTCTTTCAAAAGAGGGTTTTGCCATCAGAGAGGTCAACGCTTCTGACAGGTAAAGACAATAGATCTTGGATGCAACTGTCCACCATGCACGCATTTTGTCACCTGCAAGTGATCGCCAAGGAAATATCCTGCAAGATCTTTGCCAGGCATTAGCCAGGCGCCCATTTTACGTAATTGTGTCTCCTCAACCCCTTTGCAATATTCTTTACCAAAGAAGCTGCCGATTAATCTCCCCCCAGGCTTAAGAGCGATTGAAATATTACCAAAAAGATCAACCATGCCGGAAGGGTTCATGTAGGGAAAAGAACTGACTGCTACAACCAAATCCAAAGAAGGCCCCATGCATCTCTTTACGTACGATTCCGCATCTTCACATACAAAATCATAGCGCCCTTGTAGATTTTTCTCCTGATCTAATAACCTTTTCACATGGTCTAAGACCAATTGTGAATTGTCCACCCAGATAACCTTCCAGCCTTCTTTTAGCAGTCTAAGCAGGGGCTGGCTCACCCCGCAACCCAGCGCAAGAGCTACCTTAGGATACTCTGGATCGTGTTGTTTGTTGTAAGCAATCGCCTTATTCACTTCTATCGAGAAATGACCTGTCATATCCGGAGGAATGACTTGTTCCCATGGAAGCATGATTGGGTTAAAGTATTGATTTTCAGAAAACTTTCCCCAAAATACCTTACGATCCACTTCCTCAGGATCCCCTTTCTTTCTTAGGCACCCAAGTTTAACTCTTGAACCCGCCGCCTTCCATAGGTCCGCCTCTTTCTCTAAATGCGCCACCCAATCCAAAAATAATTGGTGTCTCACTCCATCTGCTGACCTAGCAGTTGCATTATACATGTATAGCTTTATATCACTCTCCTGCAGGATGCGAACCCTTTTTGCGAAGAAATTTGCACAGAACGATTCCGGAGCAAGGATGAATAGAATCATTCTTTCGAATATATTTAACTGCAGAGTGTAGATTTTCTGATCCTCTCCCTCTAAAACAAAACTTCTCTGCCAATGCCAGAAACGCCCATGCGTGGATTTCTCTAAATCTTTAAGCAAAGAGTCCGGAGAGCTGAGTAAACACAATCTTTGATCCAATTTTCTTAAACAAGCCATAACTCATAGCATATTACATAAGGCTATATTTTTCGATTTATTTTATTCATCCACAAATCGACATTTTGTCAATTTCAGGATTGAAATATATCTTAATTCTCAAAAAAACATTTGCAATAAAATATAAAACCTCTAATTTGCGGTTAAAGAGATAGTTAATTAGGGAGGGCCCCATGGCAAAGAAAATCTTAGAAGCGGGAGCAATGGCCCCAGATTTTGCATTAAACACGACCCCTGACCAAAAAATTTCACTCAAGGAATTGCGCGGAAAACCGGTCATCCTAGTCTTTTATCCCGCAGATTTTAGCCCTGTCTGCAGCAGTGAAATTAGTCTATACAATGAAGTACTTCCTGAATTCCACAAGCATGGAGCTGAAATATTAGGAATCTCCGTCGACGGAACCTGGTGCCATACCGCCTTCGCCCAACATTACAAAATAAAATTTCCTCTCCTATCAGATTTCGAACCAAAAGGTGCTGTCGCAAAGAAATACAATGCCTATCACAATGAAATGGGCCTTTGCGAAAGAGCTCTGTTCCTCATCGATAAAAATGGAAAAATTGCTTGGAGTTACCTATCGCCTATAGGAGAAAATCCCGGCGCAGATGGCATCTTGGAGGCACTTGAGAACTTAAACTGTAAAGAAGCAAAAGCAAGCAGGTGATTCATGGCACTCTTAAAAACGCCCGTCAGCAAAGATGATCACATTCAAGGGAATTTTAATGCCCCTATCACGTTGGTGGAATATGGCGATTATGAATGCCCTTATTGCGGAAACGCCGAACCCATTGTAAAGAACCTGCAAAAACATTTTAGCAAACAAATGAGATTCATTTTTCGCAATTTTCCTTTAGCTGAAGTACACCCTTACGCCATGCTAGCCGCCGAAACCGCAGAATTTGCCGACAGCAAAGGTAAATTCTGGGAAATGCACGACCTTCTTTATAAGAATCAGTCCCTACTCAATCCAGAGCTTTGTATCAAGCTTGTACAAGGACTTAAGCTCCCTACTGAAGAGTATGAAATCGCCATCCAGAATCATGCTTTTGAGGAAAAAATTAAGAGAAGCTTCATGAGCGGAGTACGCAGTGGCGTAAACGGAACCCCCACTTTTTTCATCAATGAACAACGCTACAATGGCCCCGCAGAGCTAGAGGAAATGATCTCCGCAATTGAAGAGGCTGTTAATGTCTAAGAAAATTATGAAAAGCTTTGTCCCAGCTGTAACTGACATTTTCTTTTCGGTCCCAGTCATAACGGACCTGAATGCTGATGTAGGGAAAAAGATGACGATTGTCAAAATTACGCCCTTCCTCCTTCTTGAATAATTTTATAAAGACCTCTTTGTTGTACCAGGGCTGTGTGGAAACATCCGTATCCGGTTTTTCGTACCGTTTAAATTCTACGTACTCTTTTTTGCCATCATACTTTTTTTCATGCACGAAATATTCCTGAATATGCTTGACAATGACCTCAGGGTGCGATTCCATACCCTGCACATAGAAGGAAACCTCCGCACCC
>Ga0207151_1133_pt1 | contig 17226 bp, 13 predicted proteins | sample Alteio_BWMinHeat_29_FD_153523 | JGI IMG/M metagenome (GOLD analysis project Ga0207151, IMG submission 153523) | Enriched cells from forest soil in Barre Woods Harvard Forest LTER site, Petersham, Massachusetts, United States -... | ecosystem: Environmental > Terrestrial > Soil > Temperate forest >... | reverse complement strand
TTCTTCATAATCTCCGCAGACAATTCAATCTCGGTACAATCCTTCGACACCATCTCCCAGGTAATTTTTGCCGCGGCTCCCGTTCGGCATCCGGTCTAATAGAGAAATGCTACGGTGTCTCGCAAGTGTTCAGGCATAGCATCTCGCAGAGTTTTGTATTCCTCAATTTCAAGAAAGCCTTTGCGCGGTTTCGAGTCCTTCGGCAGTTTGAATATCGGGTTGTCGTTTCGGTTGATGACTTCGTCGGCCAAGGCGAGATGGAACGCTAGTCGAAGATGGCTGAGTTGACCTACCTCACGTCAATTCCGGCCCTCTCAAGGCAATTCGCGCTCGCCTAGAATCAACAACTTACCAACGTCATCAACAGCTTAGCTTTAGGTTAGAGTGGGCTGGAGTCGGATGGAATTGCCTGACCTTCGGGCCAGAATGGAACTTCGAAATCGCCCGTCATGGGCAGCGAGCCGTCAATCACTGCGACGGATTTCACGCCAGGCACACTCGAGAATTGCCTGACGCTCTCGCGGTATTTCGAGCGAAGCTGATCGGCAGTGACCGACCGATCGGAAGTGAGAGAAGTTGCGAACGAAAGTGCATTGTGCGAATCAAATCCGGGATTGATTCTCCATAGCGCGGCCAAGCTGCGAATCATCAGTCCCGCCCCGACGAGCAGAACCAGCGCCATGGCCATTTCGACAACCACGAAGACACTCTGCGTGCGGTGCCGCACGCCGCTCCCGCCGCGGCCGCCCTCTTTCAACGTCTCGTTGAGCTGCGGCCGCAACATTTTGATCGCCGGCGCGAGCCCGAAAACGAGTCCTCTCGAGGGCCTCCATGGCACAAAACCTGCGGTCTACATGGGGGGCTGAGCGCGGAGCACCTGAATGCAGCACGCAACTATTCCCGGCAGCGACGCCACAAGTAGGACAGGGGACAGAGGATAACTGCTTGGCTGTAAATCTTCTGCTTTTCATTCGGCCACAATAAAATAACACCAGCCGCGAAAGATGTTCTATTTTGCACACTCCTCTGCGCTCGCCGCAACACAAGTAATTATAATTAAGATGAATTCTGATAAGCGTTAATAAACTCTGTCTGCTACACTCTTCATCGAGGGCCAGGCACGCGTGAACAAAAAGCGACTCCTTCTCGTGGGCGACAACGACGACGTCCGCGCGGTATTCCGGGAAGGCCTGGAAGCCTATGGGTTTGAAGTCGTTGCCGCCGCTGGCGTAAACGAAGCGCTCAGACTCATTTCTATGGAAAAATTCGATGTCCTGCTCTCCGACCTGCACATGCCGGACGCCGGGGATGGATTTACCGTCGTCAGCGCCATGCGCCACGCACATCCCAACGCAGTAACACTCGTACTCAGCAGCTATCCGGCGCTTCAAGAGGCCATGGGTGCCATCCTACTGGAGCCTGACGAAGTCCTTGTGAAACCGGTTGGCCTGGCCGCGGTTGCCGAAACTATCCGGAGAAAACTCTCGAATCCTTCGCCTCGCATGTCCATGAAGAAAGAGCGCGTCGCCGCGATTCTGGAGCGCGATGCCGAGCCCACGATACGGGATTGGATGTCCAAAGTGGAGCGAAACGAGGAATTGTCCGCCGTCGCTCTGAGCTACCAGGAGCGCACCGGCCATCTTCCGCTCCTCCTCGGTGACCTCGTACGCCGCCTTCGCCTCGCTCCCAATGCCAAGCTTCCCAATTCCACCGCCGCACGCGAGCATGGAATTGCGCGGCGCAAGCAAGGTTACACGGTCGCCATGGCCGTGGAAGAGTCGCGAATCCTTCAGGTCAGCATCTTTGGCACACTACAGAACAATCTTCGATCGGTAGATTTTAGCTCTGTGCTGCTCGACGTGATGACCATCGCAGATGAAGTGGATTCCCAATTGAAGCAGGCGATGCTCGGTTTCATGGAGAGCCCGGCTTCCAGGTCGACAGGTCCGCCCGCCTAATCCTTTACTCTTCAGGGGGAGAGGCGCTCGTCCTCGCAGACAAGCTGATGATCAGCGGGCCCTGGTAACGCGGTGCTACCGGGCGTCTCTAGCCTCCCGCTATCGACGTCCTAAACCCAATCAATCGTAGCCACTTGTTGCGATTCGCCGGGGCTGCTCTCGTGTCAGCGGCCTTGGTTGCCTCGAAGGGCGCAGGCCGCAACCGGTTCCGGGCTTGCGGTACTGCCTAGCGGGTAGCCGGAGATGGGACCGATTGCAAACTAAATCAGTATTTCGCCGCGCCATCTTCGGGCGCCACCCGCGCCAGCTGTTCCGCCCTCATCTGTGGCCTCAACGAAAAAAATTTATGTCGGCAAGGAGCGCATCGCACAGCCGGGAGTTTCAACCACCGTCCCAGCACTGACAACACTCCTGCAACTTTCTCCGGCGAGATTCTCTGCAGCTCCAGGTTGCCGCAGATCCCGCATCGCGCATAAAAAAGATACCGCAGAGGTATGGCTCGCGCGTGAAAGCGTATCTCACAAGAGCGGCAGCGCCACGGAACGACACCCACAGCGCTGAACAAATAATCGGAAGCGGACCGCCGCCGCGATCTCCGGCAAGCCGCGGCTTGACACCAAGGGCAGTTCATCGAAAGATTCTGGAGGGCCCTCTCCGCATGAGGATAGGGGATGCGCCTCTTTTCGGCAAGAGGCTGTCGCCTCGAAGTCAACTAACAACGTACAATGGGAACCGTCATGGCCGACTACACAGCCGATCACGCCCGCGCTGGCATCGCAGCAAAACTGCCAAAGCTCGACACCTGGCCCAACCAGTATCCCGGCTACGTCATCACCACGCGTTTTCCGGAGTACAGTTCCGTTTGCCCGAAAACCGGAATGCCAGACTACGGCACCATCACCATTCAATACATGCCGCGCAAAGACTGCATCGAGCTCAAGGCTTTCAAGATGTACCTCCTCGCCTATCGCAATCTCGGCATCTTCTATGAAAACGCCGTGAACAAGATTCTCCATGATATCGTTGAAGCTGTACGTCCACAGTGGTGTGTGGTGCGTGGCGAGTTTACCCCGCGTGGCGGTTTGACCACTTCGATCTTCGCTCGCTGGCCGGAGCGTTCCCCCAGCCACAAAACTGGGGGAAAAGCGCGGACGCCGCGGGGCAAGTCTCGCTGACCGCGCCCATAGACACGGCGCGAGTTGCAGTAGATAATTTTACCGGCATCCAGGTCCCAGGCTGGAGCCATGATTGAGGAGGGGGGAATGAGCATTTCTCCGAATGTGCCGAGTCCGGAAGAGTCTTATCGTTACGAGTCGACGGGAACACCGCGCTGGATCCCCGTGCTGTTTGTCGTGCTGTTCGTGGTCATCGCTGCGCTAGGTTACGTCGGCTACTCGGGGATTTCCCGGCTCGAGCAGACTCTTGCCAAGGAGCAGGACCAGGATAAAGTCTTGACCGCCCAGCTCGAACAGGCCAATGCGCGTCTCGCCGATTTGAAGGGTCATATCGAAGTTACGGAACAGAAAGTCGGCATGACCGTTTCTGAGCTGGCTCAAGCCAAGAGCCGCGCGGAATCCATCCGCAAAGAACAGGTCGCGTCGGATCAGAAGCTCACCGCCCAATTGTCTCAGGTCAAGAAAGAAAGCCAGGAACAGATTGGCGCGGTGGCCACCGAAGTTGGCGGAGCGAAAAAGGATATCGAAGCGACAAAAAGTGATCTCGAGGTCACCAAGGGCAAACTCGAGCGCGCCACCGGCGACATGGGCGTCATGAGCGGCCTCATCGCTCGCAATCACGACGACCTCGACGAGCTGAAGCGCCGCGGCGACCGCAACTACTACGAATTCACCATCACGAAATCCAAGAACGGGGAAAAGGTTGGGCCAACCCAGCTTACTCTCAACAAGACGGACCCCAAAAAATCCAAGTACACGCTCACCGTGCTGGTCGATGACCGCACGATCGAAAAGAGGGACAAAACTGCCGGCGAGCCTGTGCAGTTTTACGTTAAAGGCGCCTCGCGGATGGCGCCCTACGAAATCGTGGTTTTCGACGTCGGCAAGAACCAAGCCACCGGCTATCTTTCCACTCCGAAAGACGTGGGAGCGAGCTCCGCCCCGCCTGCAGCACCAGCCGCGGCGCCGGCTCCGACCAAACCCTAGCTTCGTCTCTGGCCGATCCCCGGTAGAAATCGCAAGCCCTGTTCCGCATTTTGGAAACTTCGCGTGGGACAGGGCCTCTGTGTTTTCCACGGCCAGTCTCGGGTGGCAAATCGAACCATGCCTCTTTCCGCGCAATGCCGTGTAGCCCTCTTGACCGGGTGCGTTTTCTTTCTTCCGCCGCGCGCCCTTCCTCAACAATCGGAACAGTCGGCTCCCGACATTCGCATCCGTGTGGACCGCGTAAACGTCGGAGTCGTCGTAACCGACTCTCACGGACAATTCATCGGCGGCCTGCACCGCGAAGACTTCCATCTATTCGATAACGGCATCGAGCAACCCATCACGGATTTCCTCAACGTCGACGAACCCGCCCAAGTCCTGCTCCTCATCGAAGCCGGCCCAGCCGTGTACCTCCTCGAGGGCAGTCATGTGCAAGCGGTCCACGCCCTCCTCGATGGTCTCTCGCCCAGCGACCGCGTCGCCATCGCCCGTTACAACGCGGCTCCCGAACCTATGCTCGATTTCACCCCGGATAAGCCGTCTGCCGCCGCAGCTCTCGACCGGTTGCACTTCAATCTCGGCTTCGGTCAATTAAATCTCGCCTCCAGCCTGGCAACCGCTCTCGATTGGCTCGTGCACCTTCCCGGCAAGAAATCCCTGGTCCTTCTCTCGACCGGTGTGGATACCTCTCCGCCCGCTGCCACGCAAGATCTCCTGGCGCGCCTCGAATCCAGCGACGTCCGGGTCCTGGCTATCTCTCTTGGCGGCGAACTCCGCGGGGCCAGGCCTGTCGAAAAGAAGCATTCCAAAAAAGAACCGCCCCGACCGGAAAAAACCCAGGCCGCTGCCGAGGCCTTTGCAGAAGCCGATCGAGAGCTAAAAACGATCGCGGAAGCTACCGGAGGTCGTGCCTATTTTCCCAGAACCGGAAAGGATTTCGCCGCAGTTTTCACGGAGATCGCCGAACTCGTCCGCCACGAATACAATCTGGGGTTTGTTCCACCAGCGCATGACGCAAAGGTTCATTCGATCGAAGTTCGCGTCACCAGCTCTCCGCTAGCGAACTCCTCGAGTCTCGCCTCGAATGCGCCGCCAACCGCAACCTATCGCGTCGATCATCGCCAGGCCTACGCCGCCCCTCGAACGGAGCAACCCTAACTGTCACATTCTTCTTTGGTTCTTTCTACGCGCGGAAAACTCTGCGGTGAGCTAATTCTGGAGGAGTGCTATTCGAACTGCTTCAGCGTCTTGGCCATCTCCGTCAACTTCTCGTTCATCAATCCAAATATCGTTCCCGCCTCAAACGTCCCGTCCTCGTTCCGCCGCCCCGCAGCGCACCTCGTCAAAACCTCGATCCCCTGCTCCACCCTGCCCACCGGCCATATATGAAACTTCCTCGCCGCCACCGCATCCATCACGTCTTCCCGCAGCATTAAGTCCTCGACGTTTGACTCCGGCATCAGCACACCTTGCGTGCCGCTCAACCCCTTGATACGGCAAACGTCAAAGAATCCCTCGATCTTCTCGTTGATTCCGCCAATCGCCTGAATGTCCCCCTGCTGGTTCATCGATCCGGTCACGGCAATGTCCTGGCGCAGCGGCATTCCAGAAAGCGCCGACGCCAAGGCATAAATCTCCGTCGAGCTCGCGCTGTCCCCATCCACTCCCGAATACGACTGTTCGAAGCAGATGCTCGCGGCCAGCGACAAGGGCTTGTCCTGGGCAAACAGGCTCCGCAAATATCCTGAGATGATGTGCACGCCCTTGTCGTGGAACCGCCCACTCAAATTTGCTTCACGCTCGATGTTGATGATCCCGGCCTTGCCGAGGGCTGCGGATGCTGTGATGCGCACCGGCTTCCCAAACGAATACCCTCCAATCTCCAGCACGCTCAACCCGTTCACCTGCCCCACGCGCTCTCCCGTAACGTCGACGAGCAGCGTTCCTTCTTCAATCATCTCGCGTATGCGCGTCTCGATCAGGTTGTGCCGCTCCATCTTGGAAGCCAGCGCTTCCCTTACGTGCGCGGCACGCACCACCCTCTCGCCCGCAGCGGCTGCCGCATAGTGGGCCTCGCGTGCAAGGTCGGCAATATCCACAAACCGCGCCGTTACTTTGTTCCGCCGCCCCGCTTTACGAACGCCGTATTCGAGCATCGCTGCAAAGGCCCCGCGATCAAAAGGGTACAACCCTTCTTTCTCAGACAGCGTGCGCAACCGCCCCGCATACTCCGCTATCACGCCGTCGCTCATCGGCATCTCTTCGTCAAACTCCACGCGCACCTTGAAAATCTTCTGAAAGTCCTCCTCGTACTCGTAGAGCATCTCGTAGAGCTGCCGGTCGCCAATCAGTAGGACTTTGACGTTGATCTCCACCGCTTCCGGCTTCAAAGCGCTTCCGCCAAACGGATAGAACATCTCCAGCGGCTGGATTTCCAGCCGGTTGTGATTCAACGTCCTCTTCAGCGCCCGCCAAACTCCCACTTCCGAAAGCGCTTCCAGCGAATACATAATCAAGAATCCGCCGTCCGCCCGCAGCAACGATCCGCCGCGCAAGTCCATGAAATCGCTCGTCCACCCTCCGCGCGTGTCATAAGCCCGCTGAATCGTTCCAAACAAATTCGCGTACGTAGGTGTGGTCTCAAAAATGACCGGCGACCCTTCATCGTCGCTGTGCGCCAAAATCACGTTCACGCCATAGAGCCGAAAGGGGTCCCGTTCGGGCCCGCCCGAGCCAGGCATTTTCGGCAATCCATCGGGCGTATCTCCCTCATGCTCGCCCTCACCTTCGCGCTCCTTAAAAGGATCCAGATTGTCCAGCAGGTGATGCCGCACCTCTTCCAGATACTCTGAAACGTTGGCCCCAGGATACTTTTCCTTCAATTCTTCGATCACTCCGTCGACCAGCACCGACGCCGCTTCCTGCTCCAAATAACTCAGCTCGCTCGCCAATTCCCGCGAGAGCGTCAAGGTCTTCCTGTAAACAACCGTGAATTCCTGCCGGAACTGCTCGTACTTCCTCTCAATATCCTCGGCGACGGGCGACTCAAGCTTCCCTTCATGCACCATCTTCGAAATGTCTTCAATCGGCACCATCTGGCCCTCGAGAACAGGAAAAATCTCCGGCAGCGCCACCGCGCCGACTTGCATGTGCCCCAGCGCAAACTGTTCGCGCGCAATTCTCCTCGTAAAATCGTCCATCAACTCTTTTTCTCGCACCGTAAATCGCTCAACAATCCGCCCCTTCTGCCTCTGGAAGGGCTCGCCTTCAAACACCTGCGGAATCCGCCGCCGCAAAAAATCAATTCCCGCCTGCATATCCTTTTTGAACGCGTTGGCCTGCCCGCGTGGCAAGGAAAGCAGTCTCGGGCGGTCGGTAATCTTAAAATTGTTGACGTAGCAACGATCAAGGGAAGGTTTCGTCGGTGGGTGCAAGTCCTCGATCATCTTGGCGATGGTCCCGCCGCGGCTAGTTCCCGCCAGTCCACACACAAACACGTTGTAACCCGGCGCCGATAATTCCACGCCCATCTTCAAAGCGCGCAGGGCCCGCTCTTGTCCAATGAATCCTTCGCGCAATTCCGCCTGTGCCGTGGTTTCAAACGGTATGCGCGGCAACTCGCACCGCCACCGCAATTTCGTCGGCGCCAGCTCTGTAAGTGTCGCAGCGGGTTTTAGATTCTTGGAACTCATCCGAGCCGGGTACTCTAGCACACCCATGCCGCGCCGACCGTAGTTTCCCCGTGAGGGTTTCCCAACGCGAAAGCCGTGCTTCCACAATGGTCTGAGGGGCTGCATGGGCTGAGCACGAGGCGATCCCTGCCGGGAACAGCGAAGATACAGAGATGGCGGGAAGCGGCAAGGTTGCCGCTAGGCTTCGAAGCTCGACCACTCTCGACGATCCCGAAATCGTTCCCTCAGGAACGCCGCGCCAGCGTCTCCAAAGTGGCCCTCGATGCACAACTGTCTCGACGCGTCATCGTCAAACCCGTCCTGGCTAAGGAGCGCCCCGCCGCGCCTCCACAAAAATCTCGGTCAGCTCGATCGCGCGAAATCCCCGGCCGCCGGCAAGACATCTCTGTTGAGTTCACGCGCCCTTGGTCGCCAATTCATCTCTATGTTCCATATACACGCGGAACACCCCCATCGCTGCGGCCACAATCGTAGGCCCCGCCACCAGGCCCAACAATCCGAAGGCCTCCAGACCGCCAAGCACGCCGATAAACAGCAGAAGTTCGTTCAGACGTGTGCGGTTCCGCAAAAGCATCGGCCGCACAATGTTGTCTGCCACCGTGGACACCCCGCCGCAAATCAGCACCACCAGCAAAGCCTTCCCCCAGTGTCCGGTTAAGCCAAGCCACAGCGCCGCAGGCCCCCAGATGAGCGCCGAACCCACCACCGGGACCAGCGAAAAGAATGCGATCAGCACTCCCCAAAAAATCGGCGACGAAAGTCCCACCAGCGCGAACGATATGCCTCCCAGCACCCCCTGAATCGCCGCCACCAGCAGACCCACCGCCACACTCGCGAAGATTAACTCCTTCGATTCCTCCACCATGTCCGCCTGGATCTCTTCATCAAACGGCAGCAGGTGTTTCGCTCCATGTACAATATCTTCGCCGTCTCGGAACATGAAGAACAACGCAAAAATCAAAATGAACAAATCCACGAAGAAACTGACCAGGTTCTTCAGCAACCCCGCAAATTTTGCTCCCAAAAACGAAGCAATTTTTTCCGCCGCCTGCTGCACGGGATCCGACATCTCCATCCCTCGCCACGATTCCGGCAGCCGCGTGCGAATCCATCCCTCGGCGTGCATCACCAATCCCTCATTGGGTCCCTGCCCATGCATCATCAGGGTGGTCTGCAGCCGCGCGGTCGCATCGAGCGCTTCCCGCGCCGTATACACCAGCACTACCAGTGCCGGCACGATCAACAGCAACGTCACCCCCAGGGTGCTGGTCATCGCCGCCGCCGAAGGCTTCAGTTTCCGCAAAACTTTTTCGTGCAGCGGATAAAAGAAAATTGCAAGCACCGCGGACCACGCCAACGGCACCAGGAACGGTTCCGCGATCAAAAACACGGAATACCCTAAGAGCAGAATCGCCCCGTAAGAAAGTACGGTAGTTAACTGGCTACTTGTTGTAGTGTTCGAAGGCATGACGACTTTCCGGCGCGGTATATAATCTCTCAGAACCTTCTGAACCGGGTATCTCTTGGCCAGTTGAGCAAACCGACTATGGCGTCGAATCGCACTCCGCTATCTTCCTACCAAATTCGCCTTCTTGCTGTACTTGCTTTGATCAATTTTGTCAACTTCGCCGACCGCCAGGTTGTGGTCCCGCTCCTCCCTCTTCTCCGCCAGCAAATGGGCTTAACAGACGCCCAGCTCGGTTCCTTGCAGACCGGCCTCCTCATTGTCCTCGCCGTCGCCAGTATTCCCTGCGGCTTTTTCGCCGACCGCGCAAGCCGCACCCAAATCATCGCCGCCGGCGTGGCCATCTGGAGCTTGGCCACCATTGCCTGCGGTTTTGCCACCTCTTTTATGCTTCTGCTTGTAGCGCGCGCCTTGATCGGCGTCGGCGAAGCCGCCTACGCTCCCGCCGCCCAGTCCATGATTTCCGATTCCTTCCCTTATCAACGCCGCGCCATGGCTCAATCCATCTTCGCTTCCGGTATGCTCCTCGGCGGAGCCGCAGGGCAAGCTTTTGGCGGCCTCATGGGCGAAGTCCATGGATGGGAATTCACCTTCATCATCGTCGGCGTGATTTGCATGATTCCAGGACTCTTCGTCCTCAAATTACCTGAGCCTCCCCGCCGTCCCCGCTCCGAAGTAGTTCCCATTTTCAGTCTGCTAAGCGTCCCTGCCTATCTCGCCATGATTGTCGCCGGAACCTGCATCACCTTCGCCAGCGTCTCGCTCCTAACCTGGGGCATCGATTTTGCCGTCAACTACAAGGAATTCAGCCTTCGCGAAGCCGCGCTCTCTCTCGCCGTAGTCGCTCTTCTCTCTCTGCTGCTCGGCGTCCTCACGGGAGGCTTCCTCGCCGACCGCCTGCAGCGAAAGTATCCCTTTGGCCGGCTCATCATCATCGCCGCCGCTTTCCTGTTCGCCGCTCCCTTTGTCCTCCTGGCCATTCAATCCGACGAAAAGTGGGTTTTCCTCGCCGCTCTCTTCATCGGCGGCTTTTTCATGTCGTGGTATCACGGTCCAGTCACCGCCGTTCTCCACGACCTCACACCCCAGCGCGCGCATGCCACTTCCATCGGCGTCTACATGTTCGTCACACAACTTTTGGGAGCTCTCGGACCGCAACTGGTAGGAAAAATTTCAGACGCCAGCGACCTGCAATTAGGCCTTCAGGTAGCCGTCGCCGTGATGGTTTTCGGCTCGCTCTTGATGTTTCTCGTGATCTATTTCGTCCGGCGCGATGGCCTGCATCATCCGCGCCTCGCCGCCTTCCACGTCGAACCCTGCGATTAGCCACCGTTTCATGGAACTCCGCACAGGTGGGCTGGCCCGCCCGCCGCGGGCCAAAAGGACTGCCAGCCATTTGCCGGAGACAACTCTGTCGACGCCTGCTCTTCGGGCCGTAAAGCCTCGGCGTTGCAGGTCGGGGATCTAAAGCCTCCTTGCCTGTCTAAATCCCTTATCCGAGCATCCATTCGTCCAAGAGACCTATCGCCGGGCAGCCCAAACGTGACTCTTCGTGGTCCTGGCCTGATGTAAGGGCGCCGTGGGAGGAACCCATGGAAGTCATCCCACAAACCAGCAGGAGGAGGTCGAAGGAATCTTCTCCGTTCGGGGAGAGTAGGATGTTAAAACTATTTAATTCCCACCAACGCAATCAACCGGAGCACGTCCGCTGCCGGCACATCATACAAAGGCCGCTCATCTTCTTCTTCAAGCCTTTCCCGCAAATATTCCGCCGCAATAAAACTCGCTTCCCGATCCGTCAAATCGCGCCCCGCCTTATCACGGAATTTCACAAACGCCGTGTGTGCCAATCCCACAACGTGCGCTCCGCCCTCCACAAAAAACTTCGTGTCGATCGTGTCGCTATGCCGCGTCGCCACGCCATTCCACATGTGCGAAAAACGGCACTGGTACAACTTTCCGCTCAATTTCGAGGTCACCTCAAACGCGCCCACGAACTGGCTCATCGCTCCAGCGTTTGCAAGTACCGGCTGTGTGGTCACAAGTTTCCCTCTTCTTCCGGACTTCCAGCTTCTTTACTTCGCTTCTCATTACTTCCTATCGACTCACCGCCGTCGCCGTCTCCGCCTGCGAATAATTCCGTATCGCCGCCGTCACCCCAGCCCCCGCCGGCGCCCGGTAACCCTGATCCTGCAACACTTTCTCCAACGCCGAGAGAAACAGCAGCACGAACGGCTTCTGACTGCAATAACCCATCAATCCCACCCGCCAGATCTTCCCCTTAACCGGTCCAAATCCACCAGCGATCTCAATGTTAAATTCCTCCAGCAGCTGATTCCTCACTTTCACATCGTCTATCCCGTTCGGAATCATCACCGCCGTGACCGTCGGCAACCGGTCCGCCGGATTCTTCACCAACAACCCCATGCCCATCGCTTCAACACCTGCGATCAAAGCCAATTGATTCACGCGATGCCGCTCCCAGCGATTCTCCAAGCCTTCCTCCACCACAATCCGCATGGCCTCCCGCAAACTATAGATCAGGGATATCGGCGGCGTGTGGTGATACAACCGTTCCTTCCCCCAGTAATTCATCGCCGTAGTCAAATCAAAATACCAGCTCTGCACCTTCATCTTCCTCTTCCGAAAAACTTCCTCGGCCGCTGGACTCACGGTGATCGGCGACATCCCCGGCGGCGCGCTAATGGCCTTCTGTGACCCGCTAAAACAAATATCTATCCGCTCCCGATCCACGTGCAAAGGCACCGCCGCCAGCGAAGCCACCGCATCGACCACCAAAAGCGCACCCAACTCATCCGCAACCTTTCGGTACGCATCGATCTTCGTCAAGACTCCCGACGAAGTCTCCCCCTGTGCGAATCCGATCATCTTGATCTTCTTGCCCTTGCCAACCCGCCGCACATCCTCCGCATCCACCGGCAAACCGTAAGGCGCCTCCACCTTAATCACCTTCGAGCTGCCCCGCGACGCAATCTCAAACATCCGCTCAGAAAAAACCCCATTCACCGCCACAATCGCCTCATCTCCCTCTTCCAACACGTTGAGCACCGAGGCCTCAATCCCACCCGAACCCGACGCCGACAACGGCATGGTCAGCCGATTCTCCGTCTGAAATATCTGCCGCAACAAGATCTGCGTCTCGTCCATACAAGTCTTGAACCATGGATCGAGGTGTCCCACAAGCGGCGTCGCCAATGCCCGATACACCCGCGGGTCCACCGACGATGGCCCCGGCGTTAGCATCAGTCGGTAAGGTGGATTGAGTTCGCCAACTTGTTGCGTCATTGTCGCTGTCCTTCTTTTTCTTGCGCTACCATGCCGAAGCGCGCATGGACACATCCTTCAGGAGACACTCCCTGGCGCGGCAGGAACCTCAATTTTCGCCCAACGCCCGCAGGTCCGCAACCGACAAATTGGCCGGAGCCGGCGCTGCAACCGCGGGCCGCAATCGATCTCACACCGCCGCTTTGCTCTGCATCAATCCACCCGCAAGTAAGAGCACCGCCACGGTCGCGGACACGTAGACGGGAAAAGCCAGCCCCACGAAGTGAAGCACCAGCACCGCATTCACAGTCATCGTCGCCGCGCAAATCAGCACAATCCGTCCGCCGCCCGCCATCGCGCTTGCCACCATCGCAATCACTGCCAGCGCCACCATCTCACCCGAGAACGCTAGCCAGCAGGCTTTCAAGATCACGTCCAGTGGCGCCTTCATCCCGCCGTCCACGATCATTTTCTGGACGTCTACGATGCGAAGACCATGCCCGATCCCTGTCAGTAACAAAACCATGCTCCCAATCCCCGTCAACCAACGCCCCGTTTTCATCCGCGATCCTCTCCCTCTAAATTTGCATCTCGAACTCCGCCGCGCGCCGGATTCTACACTGCCCATTCTCTTATTGGTATTCGCCTCCAAGCGCGAGCCTCCGCTATCCTACAGGCCACATTGGCAGAGTCACTGTTTTGGCTCTTTTGGGCTCAACTCCTTGCCCTGCTTGCTCATCCGTCTGGTATTATTCGCCTGGCAAACGCAAACTCAGCACAGAACGGAACGTTTTTCTGCTTTTGTAGCACGCAACACTAGATGGCGCGGCAAATGATAGAGTAGCCGCTGCTCCGACGGGGTGAAGGCATGCCTTACCTGCAGGATTCAATTGCCAATCTCGAAATCTTCGAAGGAATTGTTCCCTGGATGTACTTGGACACAAAAGGATTCGTCACCGTGGCGGTCGGGGAACTGCTCGCAAACCCCGCAAGCGCTCTGGCGCTCGCCTTTGTGGATGCCAGCAATCAACCTTCCACGCCGGATGCCATTCAAGCCGAGTATTCTCGAGTCTCCTCACTGCCCCCTGGAAGATATCCGGCAGCTTTTTATCGCACCCCTGCCTCGCCAACTTTGCCGCATCCGGCCATCGATGCGCTTCTCTTGCGCCATCTCACTTACTTTGACACGCAACTCAGCCAGCGCTTTGCGAATTACCTTACCTTTCCGGACCCTGCAAAGCTGGGCTTGCTCGATATGGTTTACAACCTCGGCGTCACAGGTCTGTTCCGGGGCTTCCCCAGCCTTATGAACTATGTCGAAGATCAGAATTGGGCGGGCGTCGCCACCCAGTGCCATCGCAACGGCCCCAGTCTTCAGCGCAATGAGTGGACCCGCCAGCAATTCCTCGCCGCTGCTGCAGCCCCCCAGCAATTCCTCGCCGCTGCCGCTTCCGCACCGGCAAATACCGGCTCATAAGCCGATGCTCCGCCCGCGGCGCTCAAAGATTCTAGGAAGTGTTTCCTGGAATGTGATTTGACGTGCGCGAAAACGGCCTCGGAAACCGCCGGCAATCTTAAACTAATTGACGAGCCGTGCTGCCCGCCACACGTTTCTGGTGCAAGGCCTCATCCACCTTAGAGACCAGACTGTCTCGCGAAAATGGTTTCTGCAAAAAGTAACTTCCTTCGAGGAATTCGTCATCGGCTTTATGGAACTCCAGATACCCGGACATGTAAATAATCTTCAGGTTCTTCCGGTTCGCTTTCAATAACTTAGCCAGTTCCGGCCCCCTCATATTGGGCATCACGATATCCGTTACCAGCGCGCGAATCGGGCCCGCATGCTTCGCCACCTCCAGCGCTTCCAGGCCATCGCTCGCGGTCAGCACGGTGTACCCAGCCGACTTCATAAACTCCGCCGCCAACTCTCTGACGGCCTCTTCATCCTCGACAATCAGCACGGCTCCAGTGTGCTGGGTCCCATTCTTCGGCGCGCTTTCCTGCGATGGTCGATCCTCTGCTTGCTCCACGACCGGCAGATACACTTCGAATCGCGTGCCTTCTCCGGGTTCTGACTTCACCCAGATGCATCCTCCGCTTTGTTTCACCACTCCATACACCGTTGCCAACCCTAATCCGGTTCCCTTGCCCAGCTCTTTGGTCGTAAAAAATGGTTCAAAGATTCGTTCCTGCGTCGCTGCGTCCATGCCATGCCCGGTATCTTCCACACTGAGCCGGATGTAGTCTCCCGCCAGCAACGGCGGCCGCGTCTTGGCCATCGCTTCATCCACCGAAACGTTCCGCGTCTCCACGATCAATTTCCCGCCCGTGGGCATCGCGTCGCAGGCGTTCACCGTCAAATTCATGATCACCTGTTCGATCTGCCCCGGATCTGCTTTCACCCGCCCCAGCGATTCCCCAGCCTTGAAGGTAAACGAAATATCTTCCCGCACTAGCCTCTTCAGCAGGCTGCACATCTCCGCCACCAGCGTATTCAAATCCAAGACTTTCGGCTCCAGCACCTGCATCCGGCTAAAGGCCAGCAGTTGCCGTGTCAGCGACACCGCTCGGTTCGCTGCCTTCTCTATCTGGTTCGCATTTCGTTGCAAAGGATCGCTGGCCTGCAACCTTTCCAGCATCAAATCCCCGTGCCCCTTGATAATCGTTAGCAGGTTATTAAAGTCATGCGCCACTCCCCCCGCCAGGCGCCCCACGGCTTCCATCTTTTGCGCTTGCCGCAGCTGCTCTTCCAGTTGGTGCTTGTGCGATTCGTCGCTTTTCAACGTCTTGCGCATACGATCAAACGCCCGCGTAACCTGGGCAACTTCATCCGAACCCTCAGCCACCACGGGATAGGAAAAATCACCCTTCTCCAATGCCTGAACCGCTGCCACCAAACGCGCCAGGGGACGCGTGAATCTATCCGAAATTACAAATACCAGCACGCCGCCCGTCAGCACCGCCAGAATCCCCAATCCTCCAAGCAACTGGTTCTGTTTCTCCAGGTAGGCCAACGCATCGTTGTACGATTTCAAAACAATAATGCTCACAGGCTTCGCGCCCGTCGTCAGCGCAACGGCGCTGGCAAAAAATCGCTCGCCGTCCAGCGTCACTTGCTCTTTCCAAGGGCCCGCCCCAAGCTGCGCGGCGAATTGCTGCTCCTTGAAAAGTGGCAGCGTGGTGGCCACAATATCGTTGCCAAAGCGAAACGCCACGTGACTCGAAGAAACCCGCCGAAGCTCGGTGGCTTCCGGATCGATTCCACGGCCCACAATCACGGTCCCCAACAGATTGCTCTTCGCAGGAGTGCCGCCGTAGAAGGGTTTCAGCACCACCTGATAAAGTCGTGTCCCGCTATACCACCATCCCGTGCTATTGCGCTCTTTGAGCGCATGGCTCAGAGCTTCCTGCGCCGTTGCCAGCGGAAATTCATCCATGGTCGTATGCAGCGCAACGATTCTTCCGCCCGCGTCTGCCAGCACCAGCAGATCACACTCATCCGAGTGCCAGGGGTCTTTTCCCACGTCTTCGATCGCGGCTGGGTCTCCGTTTCTCATGGTTACCAGCGACGCCAATAAGTCCGCCTTGCGCAGCAGTGCCACTCCGTGCCCGTGCTGCAGCACCTGAAACGTCATCATGGCATTTTGAGATTCTTCCCGGATTTCCCCCTGCACTCTCCCCTCAGCCGTCCGTCGCACGATCAGCAATGTGGCCCACGTCAGGCCAGTGGTCACCACGGCCAGCGACAGCATGAATTTGGTACGAAGTCTCAATTCGGTCCTCGCATTGTCGTGCTTCGGATAACCACGGTCAGGGCGCCCCGGGCGCTCTTCGGCTTGCCACCCACATTAGTATTCCTCCACCATCTAGGGGAATAGCCCAGCAGTACCAGCGTTCTAGCACAGCAAGTGCCCTCCTTTTTCTCCCCCGCGACCCTATCCGGGGCCGCTTCATCCGCAGACTGATCCGCTCCCTCGCTTGAAGCTAATTCATCCTGATACTGTTATCATTTGAATCCGAATTTGGTGCGAGCTTCGACACATCAGAAGAGGCCATGGTTCTGGCAACTTTCGCTGAAATTCCGGTCCACGTCGAAATGACCTGGCAAGGGCTAAAATAACATGACCACGAATCGCCTGCTTTTTGCGGCTTTTTTGACCTGCGTCTTCACCATCTCGCTCGACGCTCAGGACGCCGTCACACCCTCCGCTCCTGCTTCGCCCAATGAGACCATCTCTCTGACCGTCCCTAAAGGCACCGCCGTCCAAGTTGTTCTCGACAAAGAACTCAAAATCCAAAATGTCGGTCAGTCCGTTCACGGCCGCGTCGCCGAGCCGGTCTATGCTTTTGACAAACTCGTTGTCCCGGTGGGAACCGAGGTTACTGGCAAAATCACTCAGCTCGAAGGCGTTTCTAATGGAAGACGCACGCTGGACGCCTTGAATGCCGATTTCACTCCTTCTCGCAAGGTCCAGATCGAATTCAATGATCTCCTGCTGCTCGACGGCCGGCACATCCCCATCCACACCACCGTCACTCCCGGCTCCGGACAAGTCATCCAGTTCGTCGCCAGCTCTTCCGGCGAGAAGAAAAAGACCGTAAAGGACGCCGCTTCAGAGAAAGCCGAGCAGGCCAAGGAAGACGCCAAGCGCCAATGGGACGAC
>Ga0207151_1132_pt1 | contig 17229 bp, 17 predicted proteins | sample Alteio_BWMinHeat_29_FD_153523 | JGI IMG/M metagenome (GOLD analysis project Ga0207151, IMG submission 153523) | Enriched cells from forest soil in Barre Woods Harvard Forest LTER site, Petersham, Massachusetts, United States -... | ecosystem: Environmental > Terrestrial > Soil > Temperate forest >... | reverse complement strand
AGTGCCGTTGCGGTTGTTTTTGTAAAGCCGATTGGTCGCTCCTTCCACCGGCCCTTCACGGCGCGTCCCGGACAGCAAGAAAATGTCCAGCCAACCGTCGTTGTCGTAGTCGAGGAACGCGACTCCGCAGCCCATGGATTCGAGAATGTAATCCATGCGGTCCGGGGGACCGTAGATAACGGGAGCGCGCAGGCCCGCGCGGGCGGCCACGTCCGTAAAGCGCGCGTGAAAGGGCAGACCTGAGGGTTTTCCGCGCGGCTGTGGTCGGACCCCGCGCGATGCCATGCCCCCCGACTGCTGGGCGTGCGCAACGCGGATGCCTGCACTCCCTGCGGCGAGGAGGCCAAGGAGCTCACGGCGAGTCATACGACGCGGCACTGACCCTCCCGAACCGTATGCTGGGAGATTCTGCGTGAAAATGCGTCTTCGGGCTGATTGCTCTGGATCTCACACACTCCGACGCTCACGCTATTCTAGATTAATTGAATCGGCAGAGCCACGGGTTCGCCGCCGTCTTGGCGGTGTTCCGGCAACTCCTTTTACAGGTTGTTGGTCACTTGAGGCAGGCGAAGGAAACTTGGGAGCAGCGAATGTTTCTTGCGATGGTCTCCAAATTGGAAGCGCCGGTCACTTCTCGAAATGCGGGACTGTCCACAATCTCAAGTAGAGTTCTCGGCCCAAAAGTTTCAATTCCTCGGAGGAGAGCAGTCATTTTCGCTTTTATACTGACTGCCATATCAGCCGGCGTACCAGCGGCTGATGCACGACGGGTGCAATTGTCGGTTGACGTATCGAAAACCGGACGAAAGAGTCGGAAACGGATAGGCTGAACCTAAACCACCGCGTCACACCTCGACTCCACAAATCCGCGTCAGTATCGCGCCATTGCGATCGATGTGAGAGACCAGGGCGGTTTACGAATCGACGCCGGCAAGCTGCACGATGTTCTTGAGAAATATGGCGTTGCAAACAGCTTCGAAGTCTATCCGGGCACGCACACAAGTAAGATGGCCGATCGTTTCCAGAATCATGTGACGCCGTTTTTCAGCCAGAACCTTTGCTTCCAACTGAGCTGCAAGTGAGGTCAGAGCCAGGATTCCTTTCGGCCTATCTGTGTCGAACGTCGGTTCTCGGTTTACAACAGATACGTTGAACTCAGTCCGATTCAGGGCCACAATGGTGGCTATGAAAACTGCAGGCCTGCTCGGCAAGCTGCCAATTCCGCCGTTCGACAGTGATCGCCGGAGCTCTGGGCGGACAGCGGTGAAGGTATCTGCTGTCAGTAGCTGCTGAAGGCGGAGGAATTATCGCTCGATCCCTCGCTTTCGTTTTGGTCCTCCGGCTGTTCTCGCCCATCCTCGCGGCGCAGATGGATTCAGGGACCAACTGTGATTTGTTGGTGACCGTACGTACCAACGAGGAGCGGAGCGTCGAGTCGCAAATCCAGGTTGACCTCCTGGGACCTCAAGGAAGGCTCGCGACCCTCCACATTGTCGGAGCGGAGCCCGCGCGATTTCGCGTCATAAACGGAAGGACCTACCGTCTGACGGTGTCCGGATTGGGAATTGAGACCGTTACGACTTCGTATTTCGAGATTAATTCTTTGGAGCTGATGCACTCGGAGACCGTTCGCGTCAAACCTCAGGAACAAACGCTTGCCGGCGTATTGCCGCCAGGGTCCCCCACGATTTCCGTGACCGAAATGAATGCTTCCAAGAAGGCCAGCGCCGAAATGAACAAAGGGCTGGACGCGTACGCCAAAGGAGACATGGAGAAGGCCGCAGAGCACTTCAGAAAAGCCGTCGCCGAGTATTCACGCTATGCACGCGCGTATGACATGCTGGGAGTGATTGCGATCAAGGGTGCGGACCGCAGCAAAGCCAGAGAGTTGTTCTCGAAGGCCATCCAAGCGGACGATTCTTTCTCGCCTGCATACGTGGATCTGGCGCGTATGGACCTTCAGGACCAAGATTACGCTGGCTCGGAGTCCTTATTGGCGAAAGCGATTGCAGTGAGTCCCTTCATGCCCGACGCTGTAGCCTTACTCGCCAGCACGGAGTTCGCAAATAAGGAATACGACAAGGCTCTTGCCGACGTTCAGCGTACCCATGGTCTACGCAACCACGAGCAATTCGCGGAAGTGCACATCATGGCCGGCAAGGTGCTTAGCATGCGAAATCATCCGGAAGCGGCCATCGCCCAGTTTCAGCTGTTCTTGAAGGAGAAGCCCGACAGCCCAGAGGCGGAGGGCGTCCGCAAGGCGCTCGCTGCACTCATGGCAGGCCAGCGCCCCTGAAGACTGCTTTTTACGCACCTCTCTTTGCGAATTTCCGTTCCTCTCTCGGACAACCCGAAAAAGCTATGGGCCACGAGTCCCAAATAGAACTATGGTCGCCGAATTTGAGCGACGTTCTGTTTTGCTGGTTTCGGAACTAACAGGCTTCGTCGCGAAGAGGCGATGAAAACCGCTGGCAGTGAAAACCCAAACCGTGGGGTCACATGGCCCCGCAACCGAGCACATGGCGCGGCAGGTCAGAACCAATCTCGCTCGATCGAGTGGGCTGAGAAGCAAGAAAAATTCCAGCCGAAGGAGGGGCGTTTTCTTGACCTCTCCCTTTATAGAACTTCACGGGACTAATCCCGCTGTGCAAGCCGGATAGCAGTCCGCTTAGCCTACCAACCGCCCTGGGCTGTATTCCGCTGACGATTAACGCGCCCGTTCGTTCACTTCTGACCGCCCGTCGTCGGGAATTCCTGCCTTTCATCGCTAAATAGATGCGCTCAGCATTCTGGTACCACACACTGAGCCACAGGAGGAATCGTCAGTGCCAATCAAAACCATGTCAATCTTTGTTGGCAGCACCATCTTCTGCGCTGCGCTAGGTCCGCTGGGCCATTCGCCTCTGCGCGTACAGGGAAACGGCAGAGTGCGTGCACCGCGAGGTCGGCTATGAAAGCTGCAGCGGTTTTCGGGTTACGCGTCTTCGTCCTCACGTTAGCTCTGATAATCGTTCTGGTGATCGCTACCAATGTCGCCCGCATGAACCGCTCGCCCGCGGGCACGCAGCTGACCGCGCCAAACCGGGCGGCCGAGGCACAGCAAGCGGCTGCGATGCTTCCTCCCCTGCTGGTCTATACTTTTCTCATCTCGCTGGTGATGGCGTGGATCATCCAGAGGTCGCGCTGGCACGGGTGGAATCTGATCGCAGCGCTGATCTTCACGTTCTACGGATTGATGACACTGACCAGCCAGATCGAGACGATCGTTTATCTGCGCGCGAAGATGCCCTCGGGCCTGATCCAGCAGCTCTTCCTGATGGGAGCCGTGGTAGCCATTTTGTTTGTGCCGATAGCGGTGTTGATCATGGGCAAGATTCGCCGCCAGGAAGAGTCTCCGCAACTTGAACGCTCCTTCCGTCCCGCAGGACAATGGGCGCGTCTCGCGGGTCTCGCCGTTGTGTACGTGATGCTGTATTACGTTTTTGGCCGTTACGTTGCATGGCAAAATCCGGAGGTGCGCCTTTATTACTCCGGATCTGCGGAACTGGCGAGTTTCTTCGAGCAGATGCGTTCTACAGTCGTAACAACACCATGGATGCTGCCGCTGCAGTTTGTCCGCGGGTTGCTGTGGGTGTTGTCCGCATATCCGGTGGCCAGGATGCTGAAGACAACGCGTTCGGAAACCGCCTGCACAATTGCGACGCTCTTCGGGGTTTGGAGCTTCGCGCTGCTGATGCCGAATCCCTTGATGCCGTCATCGGTTGCCCACAGTCATTTCTGGGAGACGCTGTGGTGCGATCTGCTCCTGGGGGCAATTGTCGGTTGGGTGCTGTCGGGACCGGCAATCATGCAGGCAACCTCAGGCCAGGAACTGCAGTGGGAGCTCGGCGAGACGCTAGGCTAGACACAGAGTTCCGGCCGGAGGCTATGAAACTCCCAGGTCAGGATGCACGGCAAATAGGCAACATCTTCCAAAGCGGCAGTCGGGAACCCGTAACCGCGAAATAGCCGAGGGTTTTGGCGGAGGCAACTTGGAATCGACAAAGCGCCACTGGACCATTTCCCTGCTGTGGACGAATCTGTCGGTGGCTGTTGTAGTTCTGATCCTACTATTGGGGAATCAGATCTCAAGCGTGCGGGAATTGGAGCACGTTCTAGCCTACGCGCTGGTTTATGCCAATCTGGTTGCGCTTTTCGGCCTTTTGCTTGTCGGAGGCCTTGCAAAGAGACTGGCATTGCGCAAGCTTCCGCTGATGCCGGCTGTTCCGGTCGGCATCGCCCTGGTTCTGCCTGCGGGCTGTTTGCTAGTGCAGGTCTTGTTGATGGCGATCGGCGTTGTGGTGCCAGAGCACTTTTGGCGGGAGTACGTTGCCACGCTACGAGTCTCCGTACCGCTCGCCGCAGTGTTCGGGTTGGGCGCATTTCTGCACGCGTCGCTGCGGGATCGCCTACAAGCCACGGAACGGGCACTCCGCGAAAAGGAACTGGCGGAAGAACGTGTCCAGAAATTGGCGGCGGAAGCACGGCTGCACTCGCTAGAGTCACGGATCCAGCCGCACTTCCTGTTCAACACGCTGAACTCGATCAGTTCGCTGATCACCATAGATCCCGCTCGCGCGGAGCAGATTGTTGGCCGTTTGGCAGTGTTACTGCGCGCTTCCCTGGATACGAGCGGTCGATCGCTGATTCCTTTGCGTGAGGAGTTGGCAATAGTCGAGAGCTATATTGATATTGAGAAGGCCCGTTTTGGCGATAAGCTGGTCAGATCGGTAAATGTGCCCGCCACACTCCAAGGGGTGAAGGTACCTCCGATGTCGGTACAGACGTTGGTCGAAAACGCGGTAAAGCATGGCATCACGCCAAAAGTGGGCGGCGGAGGGATTTGCGTAGCTGCTATGGCCGAAGGCGCCAATCTGCGAATCGAAGTCTGTGATTCAGGGACCGGCTTCGATCTTGCTATCGTGCCGCCCGGTCATGGTCTGGACAATTTAATTGAACGACTGAATGCCCTGTTCGGGGACAAGGCCCGGCTGAATGCTTTCCGGCGAGATGGCCATTCCGTAGTAGAAATGGTTTTGCCTCGCGTATGAAACTGCGCGCTTACTTGGTTGATGATGAGCCTTTGGCGCTGGAACGCCTGCGCCGCCTGCTGGAGCAGACCGGGAGAGTAGAAGTGACCGGCAGCACGACCGAGCCGGAGCAAGCTGTCGCAGCACTCACAGCGGACCCGCCCGACGTGTGCTTCCTCGATATTCAGATGCCGCGCCTGAATGGCTTCGATGTCCTGGCGCAATTGCGCCGCCAGCCAATCGTGATCTTTACTACGGCATACGATCAGTACGCGCTCAGGGCATTTGGTGTGAATTCTGTCGATTATTTGCTGAAGCCAATCGAGCCGGAAGCCGTGAAACGAGCGATCGGGAAGATTGAAGCATTGCGTGAATCTGGACAGGTTGTACAACCTGATATTCAAATTCTCTTGAAGCAGATTAGGCAGTCGGTTCGGGAGGCGGCCCCGAAATATCCTGAGAGGATCGCCTCTCGACTCGGAGACCGTATTTGGTTTCTAGACCTTAGCGACATAACGCATTTTTACGCCGAGGACAAATTGACATACGCAGTTTCCGACGACAAGGTCTACTGTGTGGACCGCGCGATCGCCGATCTCGAAAAGGAACTGGATCCCAGGAATTTCTTCCGCATCCATCGCAGTACAGTCGTGAACCTGGCCTGGATTCAGGAGGTTGCGTCGCTCCCCGGAGGAATGTTGAACATTCGCCTCAAGGACACGAAGAGAACTGACCTAACTGTCGCACGTGACCGCGCGCGTGAGTTCAAGATGCGAGCGGGTTGCTGATTCCGCATTGGGTCATACTCGCGACACCGACGACGACCCCAGATTTGAAGCGATCAGGAGTGGTTGACGGGCTACCCGGACACTACGCCTAAAGCTCGTGTTCGTTCTGAGACTTACGCGGCGGAATGGATGAGTTCCCTACGAAACCGTATCGAGAGTGATTTTGACATCCTTCACGCCATTAATGGCGTGGATTCCTACGGCGCTATGGCAGTTGCGCATGAACTGCCATTCTGGACAAAATGATCCAAAATGGGCATAATAGGTGACTGGGAGGATTTTGGTGACATATGCAGGCAAAATCGTTCAAAGGCAAAGTAGCTCTCGTCACGGGTGGTTCAAGAGGCATCGGAGCAGGCATCGTCCGCCGACTGGCGGCGGATGGCGCGTCCGTTGCCTTCACCTATTCCAGTTCCCCAGAAAAGGCCCTCGAACTTGTTCGCGAAATCGAATCCGCAGGGGGCCAGGCGCTATCCCTCAAGGCCGACAGCGGCTCGGCCGAAGAGCTGCGGGCCGCTGTGGCCAGAACTGCAGAAGCCTTCGGCACTCTTGACATCTTCGTCAGCAACGCGGGCATTCTCACCAGGGGCACAATCGACACTTATACTCTCGAAGACTTCGACCGCATGGTGGCCATCAACGTCCGTGCCGCCTTCGTCGGTATTCAGGCAGCCGCCCAAGAAATGAACGATGGCGGCCGGATTGTTATCATCGGTAGCAACACAGCTATCCGCACCGCCTTCCCTGGTGCAAGTGTCTACAGCATGACCAAGGCTGCGCTCGTAGGACTTGTCCGGGGCGCAGCAATCGATCTCGCCCCGCGCGCTATCACGGTCAACAATGTTCAACCGGGACCGATAGCCACCGATATGAGTTCAACGGTCGCAGAGTTGGCTAAGACGCTCATTCCTTTGAAACGAATGGGTGACGTATCGGAGGTCGCCAGCTTCGTCTCTTACCTCGCGTCGGAAGAAGCGGGCTTCATCACTGGAACCAGCCTTACCATCGACGGCGGATACGTCGCATAATCGGAACGGAGAACATCGAGAGAGAGGAGGCACATGGCGCGACCGAAGGAGTTTGATCAGGAGAAAGCGCTTCGGAAGGCGATACGCCTTTTTTCTCAGCAAGGCTTTGCCGCCACATCCACCGATGACTTGATGCGCGTCATGGAAGTCGGGCGGCAGAGCATGTATGACACGTTCGGCGACAAGCGGGCGCTGTTCTTGAAAGCCTTGGAGTTGTACGTCACAGAGAGCGTTCGTTCCATCAACGTGGAATTGGAAAGACCTGGATCGGCCCTCGCCGCCGTGCAAAACGCCCTGGTGACTTTCGCTCAACGGAAAGACTTGTCCAGCGCAGAAGGCTGCATGGGGCTCAACGCCATCAGCGAATTCGGTCAGCGAGATGCCGGCGTAACGCGTATCACGGGTAATGCGGCGCGGCGGCAGCGTCAGACACTAATGCGCGTGCTCACGAGAGCAAAAAAACAGAGAGAAATTCGCTCAGATGCGGATCTGGACAGCATGGCGGACTTCTTTGAGAGCACGCTTGCCGGAATCAGGATGGCGGCCAAAGCCGGCAAGAGTCGCCACGCCCTTCGAAATATCGCCGCCTTTGCGTCAAGAGCGTACATGGCAACAGATCGCTGAACAACTCCCGATTGACGCCAGGGAGCGCGCTATACAAGGGCGTTAGCGTTTGTGGGTACTAAATCACAGGATGACAGCGCGCCTAGGGTTGCGCGGCGCAAGGATGGAACCAATCAGAAAGCCCAGCCCGAACAGGCCGACACCCGCAAAGGTCAACCAACGCAAGAACCAGCCAGGGTCGTGGTCGCCGAAAGGAAGCCACCATGTCCCAAATCTCGCCAACGCGAGAAGTCCGAATAAAAAACCTAGCGACCCTACGAGCCAACGCAACACGGGTTTTGGTATTGGCCGCATGTCCGCCTAACAGGCCCTGAGCGCCTGGCAACTACGCAATTTTCCCGACACTACTATTGTAGACACCGATGTGCCCTGCCGAGTTCCTGAACTATGGCGAATGTAGTCTCTGGGCTAGTGGCAGGTTCTTGACACTTACCCTAATATAATCTAATATTTAGATGTTAATGGAGGAGTCATGCAGAAGCAAAGGTTAAAGCTGAAGCAGGCAAGCGCTGTCCTGCAGATTGAACCGAAGGAATTACAAAACATGGTCCAATTCGGCGTTGTGAAGCCCAAGCGGTTTGAGGGAACGTATTTCTTCGACGCGAACACTCTTATGGTAGCCAAGGTGGCGTTCTGTCTGAAGGAGTCGTTGGGGACGCGCACGCGTGTTTTGTCCAAGCTGATGGACGTATTCCTTGCATCGGAAAAGGAGTTCAAGTCAGACAATCCGAAGTACATCGTCTTTAAATGCCGGCTTTCAGCCGAAGAGGACCCCATCAAGGTCGGCGTGCCATTCCGCGCACTTGGGGAACAGCTTCAGGAGCAAATGACGCGAGCTGACCTGTACAGGGATCTGCCTCGAGGTCGCAAACGCCGGGGTTGGAAGAAGAAGTTTCTCGAGTCGCTGGCCGAGGCGGCTAAAGAGATCGGCGAAGTCTCAGACGAGGAAATCTTGCAGACAGTTCGAGCTTACCGTAAGGAAAGACGAGCGCCGGAGATTACCGTTGCCGCGGAAAGCTAAGAAGCAAAAGTCTCGCGGCGTCGTTGACACTAACGTGCTCGTGGCGGGCATTTCGGGTTTCAGAAAGCCATATGTCAGGGGCAAAAACCCTAGCGCAGATGTGTTGTACAAATGGGCCGAGAAGGGCAATTTTGCCTGGCTTGTGACGGAAGACATTCTGGATGAGTACAAGGAGGTCTTGAAGCGGCTTAGAGTGCGATCAACTCTAATCGGCGCTGTGATCAATCTTATCCGCGAGCGAGCCGAACCGGTGAACGTTCACGCCTCCCGGCGCGTGTCAACGACTTTGAGACAGGTGCTCACGGAATTTAGTGAGTTTTTCATTTGTTGGATTGGGTGTCAGTTTTCACAAGAAATTTCGCGCCAGGATCGCCTAGCAACGACGATCGCCAACTCGGTCGACCCGCAGCATCCCCGTTTTTTCCCTCTTCAAGCGCATTTCGCTGTTCCAAAGTAGATCACTGCGGTTTCATGCCTCCTTCCGCGGGTAGCCGTTTCGAAGTGGAAACCGGCTTGTTAATCCAGACCTCGCTGGGAAGAGCGAGTGGTTGGGGAGCGCTTCCTACGAAGCGCTCCGGGTGACGTTGGTAAGCAACATCGAGCACAATCTGGCGTTGCCGCAGGATGTTTTCCGCTTGGCCATAGTGAACCATCGCTGGCGTCAGCAAGCCCACTCCGGAGTGACGGTGCTCGTCGTTGTACCACCGAAAAAAACTCTGACAGAAAGCACGACTGTCCTGGATGCACCCAAAGCGGTCCGGGAACTCCGGTCGATACTTTAGGGTTCGGAATTGGCTCTCGGAAAAGGGATTGTCGTCCGAGACGTGCGGCCGACTATGCGTTTTCGTGATACCCATATCGGCGAGTAAAAAAGCCACCGGCTTAGACCTCATCGACGTGCCACGATCGGCATGCAGGGTGAGTTGACCGGGCTGGATGTGTTGTTTCTGGCAGCTCTCCTCAATCAGTCGCTTGGCCAACTCCGCGCTTTCACGATAAGCGACCATCCATCCGGTGACGTAACGACTGAAGACATCCAGGATCACGTACAGGTAGAAATAAGTCCATTTCGCGGGACCGAGTAGCTTGGTGATATCCCAGCTCCACAATTGATTGGGGGCGGTGGCCATCAGCTCGGGCTTTTGGTAGGGCGGATGAAGCAACTGATCGCGGCGCTCGCGGGACTCGCCGCGCTGTTCCAGTAAGCGATACATCGTTCGAATGGAGCAGTAATATTCCCCTTCATCGAGCAACGTCGCATAAACAGCGGCTGGCGAGCGATCTTGGAAGCGTTCTTCGTGCAAACGAGCCAAGACCGTCTCTCGTTCCGCCGGGTGAAGTGCGCGTGCCGGTGAAGGTCGCCGGACCACCGCCCCCAAACCAGATGCCTTACGGCGGTCCCGGTAATAAGAAGCACGAGGCAGAGCCAGAGCTTGGCAAGCAGCGCTGGTGCCCACGTCCACCGCTAGTTCGGTGGCCGCAGCCATCAGGATTGTTCCTCTGGGTCTTGTTCCGGAATCGGATTCCCCAACAGCGCGGCCACTTTTTTTTGCACATCGATGATGATCTGCGCCTTACGCAGGTCTTCCGTCAAACGCGCATTCTGACGGCGCAACTTCTGATTTTCTTCTTCGAATGGATTGCGTTTCGATTTCGGCCCGCGCCGCTGGGGGGTCAACGCTTCGCGAATACCACTGGCGCGTTCTCGCCGCCAGGTGGCCAGCAACGAGGAGTACAAGCCTTCCCGACGAAGAAGAGCCCCGACCGCACCGCGTGTCGCTGCAGCGGCCTCGGCTTCTTCGAGTATGCGTTGCTTATATTCAGCGGTATAGGTACGCCGCTTTGCTTTGGCTACCACCTCAGGATCCGGCCGCGAAGCCGCCCCCGAATCGGCGCCCGGTTTGCCTGTCGCTCCACTGCGCTGCGGCTCGCTACGCTCGCCTCCGCTCCGTTCCGCGACAGCCAAACCCCCTGGGGAAAGAACAACACCAAGAGAATTCCCGTTCATCGCTGTCTTCTTCTTTCTCGCCCTACTGCTCATTAATTAAGGGTACTAGACTTGTCTCAGGGATGTTGGCACGGAGGGTCCTTTGAAATCTCTCCCGATCCCAACGACGATCCGTTCTGTCTCTGCAGCGAAGAAGGGGATGCAGATTTCATTGTCACCCTGAATCCCAAAGACTTTCCGCAAGAACGGCTCAAGGCAAAGGTCATTTCACCCGAAGCCATGGCGTAGTAAGCGTCGCTGCCGCTCCCTGATGAACACATCGGTGCGATTCAGAACTGGACGACTTAAGACCACAAATTGAGAGACGTTGCGAGAGCTCGGTTCGGCCCGAGTGCGTGATCACCAATTTGCATTTCCGAAGATTGAGTAGACGAGAAATGCACAGGGTCCCCTGAATATTCCCCATACTTGTCAGATGGCGGGCGATTAACTTGCGTCCGTTCAATAGTTTCTGAATAGCACTCCTGCCTCCACGTGTTTCTGAAAATTTGTCATGTGGCGAACTCTCTGGAATTAAATGACTTGTGAATCGAGACCTCCTGCCTGCGGGAATTCCACAGGTTCGTTTTAGGTGAAATTAGCTTTCCAGAAACTATAGAAAACACGCGAGATGTTTTGGTCGGGGCGCCGAGATTTGAACTCGGGACCTCCTGCGCCCAAGGCAGGCATTCCGCTCAAAACAACCCTCCTGTTTTCAATGCTACCACTGAAACAAAACAACTTAGTCGTGATCGCCGCATGTGGCTGGCTGTGCGCGAATATCCCCAAATGTTTGTAGGGTGGGCACATAAGTTGGCACACTCGAATGGGATGAACCCCGCTGTTGCGAGAGTTTGGAATTGGCACACATGCAGAGTGACCTTATCCGAGAATTCAGCCGCTTTAAACAAAAGCCATCATAACCGCACGATCAGCATCTTCCGTCGGAATCCTTTCCTGTTCGAGCATCCAGGGGCCGGACAAAATAGCCTCGAGTGCGGCTTGCTCAGGGGCAGTAAGGTGAGAAAACCTTGCAGTAAAGTCCCTTTTACCTGGCACCGCCAAGTGCTTCCAGCAACACCATGCAGCGTGGTCCATCAAAAGACTTCGCAGATGTGGAAAGCTTGACCGCAAATTTGAAAGGATGCCATACCCCGCTTCGTCGCAGTCGCCCCAATATACGATTTCCGACGAACGTAGCCAGTTGCATCCGGGTAATAGGGACGCCGCCTTACCCGACCCGAACACCGCCAGAGTGCCCGGCACGGTCGGCAGGCACAAGAACACATCGCGGTTCTCGACGATGAGCACACGCGGAATGCTCCAAACAAGGCAACTGAACGCGGGAGACGGGATGGAGCAATCTGTGACTGGCCAACCAAGGCGTGACCGGAGCTCGGGATCGAGAAAACGAAATCTCACACGCGGAGGTTCCACCAGAAGATGGAACCGTTCAGCAAACGTCACCGCAGCTTCATGTACGCCCTGGCCGACTACTACGTCAAGCAATTCCCGAAGGATCGCCGTGTGTTCTTCGATGAATTTGGTGCCAACGGGTATAGGTATCTGCCTCGGGTAGCAGCGCGGCTGCGGATGAGCATTGAAATAAGCGCACACCGCGACAAGACCATGCCAACTGGGGAGATGATCGACGATTCGGTGCGCACCAGAGCACAACCAAGGCTCAAGTACAGGGCATTTCTCTCTCGCTTCCTGAAGGGCAGCGCGAAACGCTTTTAGTTCGCTCGATCGTCCAAGGGCCTCTGCAAGATCTTCGATGGAGTCGAATTCAACTCTGACAGGCCATCGTTGATGACCCCACTTGCGCGTTCCGATCTCTTTCCAATTGATGCGCCACTTGTGAGACGCGGCAGCGAGCGCCTCGATTTCGCGTCGCAGGACCGCGAAGTCAGCCGTCGTGCGTGGCTGGCGAAATGGAATCCGCAGCGGAAACAGTTTCTCTCCCGCTGCCTCGGCCCGAAGCACGGCCGGCCACCTCCGAGCCGCCGCGTTTAGTATTTCCTCTGGTTTCAGCATGCAAAATAGATTGTAGACGTAGTCTCAAGTCGTCGACGTGATATCCAATGCTCCATTCGCAGGCTGCACCGGTTCTTCTTTTGCCGCTGCTTCGACCTCCTCTCGAGTAAGCGTGGTCAGTTGCGAGCTGTTTCCTCCGGGATTCGAGGCGAGATGGATCGTATGGACAAACGGCACAGCAAGTTTCGCTTTAGCGTCAAATGGGCCAACGATAAGCAGTTGAAATCCCAGGCGCGAAAAAAGCTGCATCGCGCGCGTGGAATTGGACTCGTCCGTCCTCGAAAAGGCCTCATCGATCACGACGAGACGGAAATTTGGCGCATCAAGCGGCGCGGTCGACAACCCGTATTGAGCTGATAGCGCCGAGGCCAAAATCGTAAAGGCGAGCTTGGCCTTTTGGCCGCCAGACTTGCCAGTAGTCGCAGCGTAGTAGTTCACCTCACCATCGTCCCGGCGTCGCAGTTCTCGAACTCCAGCAGCAAACCAACTACGTGCATCCGTAACTAGTTGCGTCCCTTGGGGATCACGATGAAACCCCTCGATCAGCAGGCGCACGCGCTCGAAAATTCGCATCCGTTCCTCCGGTGCTGGGGCGATGCCATGCTCAAAGCAGCCACGTAATGCGCGGCGGAAGTCTGCAACATCCTGGACTTGCCGAGTTACGAGACGCAACTGGACATACGTATCGTCCCCATAATCAATGTTCCGCAGCGCGCTATTGATCTCCTCAATCCGGTCCTCGATTGCCTCCTGATGCTCCTCAAGTCGACGGTTCAGCATGAGAAGATCGCCGACAAGATTCTCATTAAGGTAGTGTTCAAACCTTTCGCGATGACGCGGAAGGTCCTCATTTTCGATCCGTTGTAGCGCGGCGGCGAAGCTCTCAGCATAAGCACGGCCAACATCCATCAATTGGCGGAACTCCGAAAACTGAGCGAGGAAATTGCTCATACTTGCAATCATTTTCTCGCCAGTTTCATTGACTTTCCGTTGTTCATTGCTAATTCGGCCTTGCAAGCTTTGGTGGGCGGCGTGTGCGAGCTGATCGGCATTGTCCAATGTGAGTGGCGGCAGACCGGCTACAACTTCTGCAAGGCCCCTCTCCGCTACGGTCTGATCGTATTCCGCATATGTGGCGATTTGCCTCTCACGATCTAGGGCTCGGTTACGACACTCCTCCAGGCGGTCGTGCAGGCGCCCCAACTCGCCGTCGCATTTAGCCAAATCGGCCTCTAGTGCCGTGATGGCGGCATCAACTTCCCGCAACCGCCCTTGCAAGGTGCGGAGTTGATCGGAGTTGCGTTCAAGCAATTCGCGCTCAGTTTGCAAACGAATAATTTCGCTGCTCCAGCGCTGCGGGTCAACATCGGAAAAGTCAGTGATTGCTAGTAATTCGCGGGCGGCGCTCTGCCTCTGTCGTGCAGCTTCCGCGTTTTGCCGAGCCTCGATCACGGCCTTTCCTTCAATCTCGGCTTGCCGCTCCGCTTCAAGTATTTGCCGACGCAACGCAGCAATCTTGCGATCTGTGGACCACCCCAGTATTCGCGCGCTCGGATCATCAACCGGCCTCGCATCATCCTTTATATGACGTGAACCGTCCCGCACCAATCCTTCGCGTGTGAGACCGTGGTCAGTACTTTCGAGTTCCGCAATCGAACTGCAACAACGGTGGTTGAAGCGTCTTACTAGTTCGGAAGCCACCCACAGATATAGAGGATGTTCAGTGCGAAACTCGAGACGGCCTGGCACTCGGTCATTCGACAAACTAGGTGGCATCACCGCGCGGGCGGGTACCCGATGAAAAGTCAAGCGAAGCCCAAGTCTCGTGGAGTTGATGAATTCTGCTGCCGGACGATACAACGCTTCGGGAACGAGCAGCGAGAGTCCAAAACCTCGGAGTAGACGCTCAATGGCTCCAGTCCAGTCGCTGTAGGCACTTCGTACCTCAATAACTTCGCCGGCAAAAGGCATCGTCTCCGGCGCAACTTTAACCGAATCTGCTATGCGTAGGCGAAGGCCAAGAAACTCGCGAGGAATATTTACACGATGGCGTTCAACACTCTCCAGCTCGGCGAGTTTCTCGCGACGCTCATCGAGAGCGAGTTCCTGACGGTGCCGCCTAGTCGCGCGCAATTCTTCTGCGTCGCTTGCGGCAAGATTCTCATTACGATCGTGTTCCTCCCAAGCTGGCCGTGCTGAGGTAAAGCTGACAGCGTCGGACAGACTTGAGCCCATTCCGAGGAGAGCCGCCGCTGATTCGACGTGAGCCCGCCGTTGCCATGCGTGTTTCCGCTCTTGCTCGGCGTGACTTAGTTCACGCGCAATGGCTTGCAACCGGAGGCCCACATCCGTTGCGGCGATAGCTGCGTTCAGGTCGTCACGCTCATGCCGGTGACCTGCCAGGCAGCCTGTTATCTCCTCACGTGCAGCCTCAGTTGAAGCCACAGCCGTCCCAAGTTCGATCTCATGAGTGCGAAGTAGTCCGAGATGAAGCGTCGCGAAGTACGGTGGAGCGAGTTGCTGCGAATGTCGCCACGCCTCGATCCGTGACTCGCTGTCGCTAAGACGGATACTACATTCGGCTACGGGCCGTAATAGTGCTATCTGACGTTCTGCGCGCTCGATTGCTGCCCAACAATCAAGTAACGTTCGATAATGTGGCTGAACGGTATCGCGGATAAAGGCGAATGTATCTGCGGAGGGCAACATGAATTGACGTACAAACGCATCGATATCGTTCACCTCTTTCATCCCAATTGCACGATTGAATACCTCAAGCGCCTTATCTCCAGGGATGTGAAGCAGCGCTCGCATCCTCTCAGCATAGGCGGCAAAGCTATCTTCGATCTGCCAACCGTCGGCACGGGCGGCACGCCTGATTTCAACTGTGTTGGTCCGGCTCTCGAGTAGATCGCGCAGGCTGCGGCAGGCTGGCGCCACAGCATAGAGTTCGCGCATTTGCTCTTCGTGTTCCCACAATATCTGCGCTAACGTCACAGAAACCCTGCGGTGAGAATCGGTAAAGACCGCGGCGATCGCGCTGAGGCTGCCGGCCTCGCGAAGATATTGAGTACTGGGTGCTGTCGAATCTATAGTGCTCGAACTTGCCCAGGCACCACGTACGTAGGAACGGCGTGTCCGGTCGCGGCCTGCTGAACGGCGGCCATCGCCGGACGCATCGTTGTAATTGAGGAGTCGGGGCGGCACGAGTAGGGTACGAAGCGCGTCGATAGCTGTAGATTTGCCGGAACCATTGTCTCCAATCAGCAACGCCCAGCCGCAGCTCGGTTTGAGGACTTGCGCCTGACCGTGGAATGTCCCCCAATTCCAGAGTTCCAGCCGATCTAGCCTAAAGCCTGGTGGGTCAGCTATCGCGGAGTCAGACTTCTCTTTCAGCATGGCGAGCAAGTCGGTCCTTTATATCCTGAAGTTCCGCCGGGCCGAATCGTGCTTTGAGGATTCGCATGATTTCGTACGTTTCCGCTTCGGGAGGCCCAAAGGCACGCAAGAAACCAAGTTCCTCGACCCGTCGAATGGCAGTGTCGATTGTTCGAACGTCACGAATCTGGTTGTTGGATTCAGGCAAGAACTGGCCAACCAGATCCCGCACTTGTTGGCGCGTTAGCACAAGTCGAGTCGAATCGTCTTGGGCAGCCTCAAATCGGGCGAGTTCTTCGCGCAAGCACACTAGCAGCAGGGTCGCAGTGTACCCAAGTGAATGGCGGCGACCCACTCGAGGGACGCTTTCTTCGCCGTCTACTTCAATCTGGCGCAGAAAGGCATAGCCCTCGGCCTCATCAATCACAACCTCTTGTCCGATCTGCCGAAAATAATGGGCGATCCCGTCGCGCTCGGTACGGAGGCTTTCCCATAGCGAACCTTCCTCCCGGTAAATCGGCGCGAGTAGCAGATGCGCCAGTACAAATGATCGTTCAGAAAACATTTTGTCCGATTCCACCAACGCCTACTTTGAATGCGTGCGCTATTACGTACGAGTGAACAACACTTCCGGCACACGCCACAGTTCCCAGGCACCACTCGTTGCAGCGACCTGGATCTCCACAAGCTGATCGTCCGCCACATAATGCTGCGAATCTTGCATCGCGATGACGATATAGCCGACGACTTCTAGAACGCCTTCGCGCGGGGGAAACCGTCGGAGCACGTCCGACAGTAGAATAGACTCGTCGCCCACGAGGCAGGTACAGACGTGTTCGCGCAACCTGGTGAGGTTTAGATCTGCGAGCGCACGGAAGCGTTCGACGACTTGCCGATCGATTGTTCCTCCACCGAAGGTAAAGTCCCCGTTGACGTGCCCGGCCACACCGGGCTGCCAGAAGGTGCGACTGAAACTCGCGAATACTTCTGGCGGTCCTGCTAGATTGAAGAAATCGTCCTGGAGCGGTGGGGACATACGGCAAGCAAGCGCGAGTTGTTGAATCTCACGTATAAGCTCGCGAAGCCGGCGGTCTTCTCCCGTTGCAGCACTCTCAAGGGCACGGCGCAACGTTGCAGCCATTCGTTCATTCGACCGCACGACACGCTCGCCCTCGACCAATAGCCGACTAGATAGTCGCTCGAGCACGCAAACGATCATCTATCCCATCGAGTTGGTATGCCTGGCGGATTAATTCGCGCCAACGCTTTTGTCGTTCCGGAGACGACAATAGGTTCC
>Ga0207151_1131_pt1 | contig 17240 bp, 14 predicted proteins | sample Alteio_BWMinHeat_29_FD_153523 | JGI IMG/M metagenome (GOLD analysis project Ga0207151, IMG submission 153523) | Enriched cells from forest soil in Barre Woods Harvard Forest LTER site, Petersham, Massachusetts, United States -... | ecosystem: Environmental > Terrestrial > Soil > Temperate forest >... | reverse complement strand
AGGAATTCACTTTAGCAAGACACTTTCCTTCATCCTTCATCCTTTAGCCTTCAGCCTTTCCTTCATCCTTTAGCCTTCATCCTTTACATAAACTCTTCCTTTTAAATCCCCTCTAAGTTATCCTATTCGTTTTTATGGATGAAAAGGATGCATTGGGCATCTTATCTACCATACCTCATCTCGGGTCGATTCGCATTCGCTTATTAATTAAGCACTTTGGATCCGCAACACAGGTATTGGAACAAAAACCGCAGCACATTGTTCGGTTGCCGGGATTTAGCGATAGGATGCTTGCCGATTGGTCAAAATATTGCCAAGGTGGCTTTTGGGAACAGAATTGCGCAATTGCTGAGAAGCTAGCTGTTGAAATAATTCCATTTACGGATAAGCGATATCCTAAGAGGCTCCTCGAAATTCCTGATCATCCCATTATTTTGTATATGAAGGGAGTTTTAGTGCAGAAGGATGAACAGAGTTTGGCTGTCATAGGAACGCGTTTTGCTTCTAAGTATGGATTGGAGTGCGCCTATAAACAGAGCGCAGAACTTGCTGCTGCAGGCTTTACTATTGTCAGCGGATTAGCAAAAGGGATCGACACAGCCGCTCATCAAGGCGCCTTAACAAAAGGCAGAACGATTGCTGTTTTGGGTTCGGGAATTGCCGACATTTATCCCAGAGAAAATGAAAAACTGGCTGCTCAAATCGCTGAAAAAGGTGTGGTGATTAGTGAATTTCCCGTCAACGCTCCTCCTGAAAGATCAAATTTCCCACAACGTAATCGCATTGTGGCTGCTATGACAAAGGGATCTTGGCTTGTTGAAGCACCCCTGGATAGTGGTGCAATGATTACGATGAGAAAAGCGCAAGAATATAATAGACCTTTATTTGCACTTCCCGGACGCGTTGACATGGAAAGCTTTATGGGAAATCATATGCTTGTGAAGACAGGAGCTGCAAAATTGGTAGAAGATAGCAATGATATTATCTCTTTCTTTGGCGATCTTCTGTGTCAAATCAAAAAGAAAGGTATGGCATGAGTAAACAAAAAAAATCATTGATCATTGTGGAGTCTCCGGCAAAGATCAAAACTTTGAAGAAATTTCTAGGGCCCGAATTTCTTTTTGAATCCTCCATAGGACATATTAGAGACCTACCTAAAAAAGGGTTTGGCATCGATATCGAACACAATTTTGAACCTACCTACGAAGTCATGCCTGATAAAAAAGAGGTCATAGCAAAGCTTAAAAAAGCGGCTAAAGAATGCCAAACAGTGTATCTCTCGCCCGACCCCGACCGCGAAGGAGAGGCAATTGCATGGCACATTTCGCAAATTTTGCCTGAAAATACCAATATCAAACGCGTGTCGTTCAATTCCATCACCAAAGATGCGGTCATCAGAGCTTTAAAAGAACCGCGAATGATCGACATGTCTTTAGTCAACGCTCAACAGGCAAGACGTCTCCTAGACCGTATTGTGGGCTACAAAATATCTCCCATCCTCAATCGCCGGGTGCATCGCGGAAGAGATAGCGCCGTCTCTGCCGGGCGCGTTCAGTCTGTAGCCTTAAAATTGGTTGTCGATCGAGAAAAGGAGATTAATGCCTTTAAACCTGTAGAATATTGGAATGTAGGAGCGATTTTAAAAACAGATACGGAAGAGCGCACCTTTCAGGCAAACCTTTACTCCATCGAAGGCAAACGTGTCGAAAAAGAAGCCGTTGAAGGTAAAGACCTGTATCTAATCCCAAACCGTGAAATTGCCGAAAAGGTTAGCAAACGCATTGAAAAAGGGGATTTTGTTGTTCGCGAAATCGAACGCAAAGAAAAACGCCGCAATGCACCTCCCCCTTTTATCACCTCCACACTACAGCAAGAGGCAAGCCGCCATTATGGATTTTCCGCTTCTCGCACCATGAAAATTGCACAGGGCCTTTATGAAGGTGTCGACCTGGGCAACGAAGGTGCTGAAGGCTTGATCACCTACATGCGTACCGATTCAGTTAGAGTGGTTCCTGAAGTGATTGAGGAGGCACGCAAGATCATCCTAGCCAATCATGGAAACGATTTTCTCCCGCCTCAAGCCAAGCAATACTCCACGCAGAAAAATGCACAAGATGCACACGAAGCTATCCGCCCCACCAATTTGCAGCACCCTCCTGAAACAATAAAGGACTATTTGACCCACGAGCAATTTTTGCTCTACCAGCTTATCTGGAGGCGGTTCTTTGCCTCTCAGATGATGCCGGCAGTCTATGACACTGTTAGCGCAGATATCAGCGCAGGTCCCGATATTATCTTGCGCGCTACAGGTTCTGTAATTAAGTTCCAAGGGTTTTTAGTTCTTTACGAAGAAAAAATCGATGATGACGAGCAGGGCGAGGATGGACGCAATTTACCTAACCTTCAAGAAGGCCAAGATCTCATTTTGATCAATGTCACTTCGGAGCAAGCCTTTACGAGACCTCCTCCACGCTATACAGAGGCATCTTTGATCAAAGAATTGGAAAAATCGGGCATCGGTCGGCCTTCTACATACACCTCCATCATGAACAAAATTCAAAGTCGTGAATACACGTTCAAACAAAGTGGACGTTTGCACCCTACTGAATTAGGTTTTGTCATTGCCCAACTCCTGGAAAGTAATTTTCAACTGATCATGAATATCGGCTTCACCGCGCAAATGGAAGATGCTCTGGAGTCAGTTGCAGAAGACCGGAAAGAGTGGAAAACATTGATTAAAGAGTTTTGGGAACAGTTTGCTCCCACGCTGGAAGAAGCTGAGAAATCTGCCTTTGTACCTAAAGTCATGACCGATATAGACTGTCCAACTTGTGGCGCCAAGCTGCAAAAAATTTGGTCCAAATCGAAATACTTTTACGGCTGTTCGCGCTATCCTGATTGCAATTATACGGCAGCCATCGAAGAGCTTGAATTTCGCCGCGAGGACTATGCTGAAGACTTTAATTGGGAACAAAAATGTCCCAAATGCGGTAGTGATATGAAAGTCCGCCACGGGCGCTATGGAGCCTTTTTAGGGTGTACGAGCTATCCGGAATGCAAAGGCATCGTGAACATTCCTAAAAAGGGGGAGCCAACACCAGAAGAGATGCCGCCATGCCCTGCAATTGATTGTCCGGGCCAGATGACTGCGCGCAAGTCTCGTTTTGGAAAGACATTTTATTCCTGCTCCACCTATCCTGAATGCGATGTCATTGTCAATAATCTAGACGATCTTGAAGAAAAATATCCCAATCACCCGCGTACACCCTATCAGAAAAAAGAAAAAGCAACGCGCCGAGGCAAAACAACTAAAAAAGCCCCAGCCAAGAAAACTACCACCAAAAGCAAAAAGGCAAAAGCTAAAAAAGCTGAAGAAGAGTAAAAGACCTTAAGATCCTTACTTTAGCTCTTGCATTTCTAGGTATTCACTAGGATAGTGCCTTTTAAGCCACCCTCCGATCCTTTTTTTCGATAATGATGGCTAGGTCGCGCTTAGCTTCTCGAGGATCCCTTACGCTGTCGTCATGCCGCAATTGCCCCACATCGATGCGTATAGGCTTTTCTCCAATAAAACCTGTGTTGTAGATCACATTGTGATCGCCATCTATAAGCCCTAATTGATAATCCGCTGAAATCATCCCCACTAGATTGTCGAGACGTTTTTTTGCCGTTACAATATCTTTTTTCTGGAAAAGTTCGACCAAAATATCTTTAGTGATTGTGGCGCGCTTTTGGATGACGAAAATCGTGCTGTCGGCATCTATTTCACGATGTTGTCCCCAAAAATCAAGAACATTAATCTTTGTTTTTAAGTTATTTGTCGGTTCCAGATGAACATAAATCAATCCTGCATTCTCTCGACTTTCAAGAAATGCCACACGATGGCCTGTGAATAGCTTTTCAATGCGATTCAAACGCCTTTTTTCTTCTCTTTCAGTACTCCACAAGGCAGGTTTTAGTCTTTTTGTGCGGAAAAACTTAAGCACATATTTCTGATCTTCGCTCACAAAAACATAGGTTTGACGCCCCTTGCCTAAATAAGCAAACGTTTGTGAAAGAATGGGTGATACGTCTATGGTCTGAGGAAGAAATTCACCTGTAGGCACATTTGTAAATGAAATATTCTCTAATGAAAAGTGACCGGTTAATTCTTCATTAATCCATGACCAAATAAAAAAAATGCTAACCAAACAAAATACAATCAAGCCGGCAAATCTAATAAATTTTTGTTGCATAATTTGCATTAACCCCTATAATGGGAACAGTTTATCCGCTTCGGCTTTTAAAATGAATGCCTAAGGTATAATTACCATGACAAAACCTGTTGAACAATCTGAACAATATCCCGCCTTTAACTTTCAGCAGATTCAGTTATGCTGCATCATCCCGGGCGTCAATTATGTTCTAGGACTGATGGTACTTGCGATTGCGGTCATGCGCGTGGCGGGCTTCCATTTTCAATTAGAACAAGCAAAACTAAGTGCAGAACCTGCTAAGCCTTTAAAAACTGTAAAAAAGCATCAAACACCCGAGAAACAACCAGAAGCTCTTCCACAATCCGCTGCCACTGGAGAGAAGGAAGCTAAACGGCGTACTGCCGAAAAACATCGATCTGCTGACTCAACTCCTCAAATGAACTCACCTGCACCGGCTGCGGAAAGGGAGACCAAACAGCGCGCAGCTTCAGGGGATCCATCGAATATCGCTGATAGGGAAGTTCAATTTAAACAAAAGTTTCCTGCTTGGCACCAAGCATTACAAGCATTAAACAATCAAGCCCCTCTCGAACTATTACCTGAGGAGGTGGTTGCAGAAGAAGATCGACATTTTTATGATATGGTCGTTGAGTTTAGGAATAAAATTAATCGTGAGCTACATCAGGAGTTAGAAGAATTAGATAAACTAACTAAGCAACAAGATGTAAATTTTTCTGATCTAATGCGAATAAATGAAGAGATAGAAAAGCAATCACCGACTTGTTCAGGAGAAAATTTAGAGGATATTGATCATTTACCTGAAGTAGAGCCTTCTCCAGAACTCCTACGTTCACAAGTTGAGTCAGAAAGTGTTTATTCCCAAATCAGCAATCAGGTCACGTTATGCCAAGAAAAGTTGCAAAATCTTCTCGATCATCTAAGTCGGTTGGATAAGGCAAAAGAGGACCTCGAAAAGGCAATGTGCAATCGAGAAGCAGCTTTAGCGAAAAACGATTTTCAACACGAACAAAGACTCATCGATATTAAAAAGTTGCTCATGCATTTGATGCATAAACCCTTAGGCCCTGGTGAGATTCATCAAGAAATAGATGAGCAGGTGAAACAAGCGAGCGCTCAAACGCATGGCGCTCCTCATGACTCGCCCGCTCCGACTGCACCACAATCACGTGGTGTTGAAGAGCCTCCTCATGTCAATGCCGCAACTTCTCCAAAAGATAAAAGAACTGCCCTGCATCATCCAACTAGCACTGTTGAAGCTGCATCCGCTGACAATGGATTTGGTCTTGGCTTGCCACAGGAGCCGAGCGCACCTTCTGCACCGAAACTTCCCAAATATGAAGAAGATGAGCTTGTGGAACCTGTACAATCAACAACCGCGAAGGTGGATAGTCAAAGAGAGAAGATACCTCTTGAAGGGCTTCCCTTTTCGAATGTAGAGTTAATTGGGCGAGTCATTATTTGGATGGCTTTGCCAATTGTAGGCTCTTATGCGCTTCACAAATATGATACAGCCATGAAAAATTAACCTAAAAACAGCAGTTGAGTCGAGCCCAAAAGATTGTGCTTTTTGGCCGACGCAAACTGCGTTTTTAGGATTAAGAATGCACCGAAGAGGGCTCGAACCTCCAACCACCCGGTTCGAAGCCGGGTACTCTATCCATTGAGCTATCGGTGCAGAAAAAGACAAAATGTTATCTCAATCGCTCTTTTTATTAAATACGGAAGTTCACAGGGAGATTTTTTTTATGTGTTCTTCTGTTAAGCTCCTTAGGCGATGATGCATGCGGAATCAGGTTCCTGTAAACAGTTGCAGACTTCGGTGCGACGACTAGAGTTTCGACAAAAATACTTCGCTAGGTCAAGGGGAGTTCTGCCTAATCTATCTTTTGCAATCACCATTCTCTTGTTGCAAGCAAGCATTTGAACAAGATCTAGATGACCCTGATGTGCTGCATGATGTAGAGCATTCCTCTTTTCATAATCTATGACTGTTGCGTCTGCCCCTGCCTTTAGCAGTGCCTCATATGTTTTTTTGCTATTGGAAAGTAATAATGGAGTGCACCCTTGATTATCTCTTGCATGCAGCAATCTTTTATCGGATGCAAGCATCTGAACAACATCTAATCGGCAGCATTGTGCCGCAAAATGCAAAGCATTCCAACCCTCTCTGTTCACTGCTGTTGGGTCTGCTCCTGCCTGAAGCAACGCCTCCCATACCGCTCTGTGACCTTCTCGTAGGGCCAAAAACAAAGGCGTGTCTCCTCCACCCCTAGACAAGCCATTGTTTGTCTCGTCATTCAGCATGTGATAGGATGCAAACATTTGCACAACTTCCAAATGGCCGCCTGCTGCAGCGCTATGCAATACATTCCAACCCTCTCTGTTCACTGCTGTTGGGTCTGCTCCTGCCTTCACCAAGACTTCGCATAATGCTCTGCACCCATATCCTGAGGCCAATAACAAGGGAGTGTCTCCCCATGCAGACACGGCATGGAGCAATCTTCTATCGGATGCAAGCAATTGAACAACCTCCAAATGACCGTTCGCCGCTGCGTGATGCAAGGCATTCCAACCGAGGGTACGCACTCCGCGAGTGTTGTCCACAGCTGTTGGGTCAGCCCCTGCTTTGAGCAGGGCGTCACATACTGCTTTATGACCTTCTCTTGCGGCAAGACTCAAGGGATTTGTCGCATTTAGATCATATCTTCCTACGAAACACAATTTTTCATCTAGCAATGATTTGGCGCGTATCAGCAGCATTTGAACAACCTCCAAATGCCCGCCTGTCGCAGAGAGATGTAGAGCATTCCTTAGTTCCCCATCACGTGCTCTAATATCTGCACCCGCATTTAACAAAGCCAGACATACCGCTGCATGGCCATTTCTTGAGGCTAGAAGAAACGGTGTTTGTCCCTCTTCATTAGTTCTGGCATTTAGCAACTCTTTTTGGTGAAGCTGAAATTCTTTATCTATTTCGCTTAAAAACGGGATCCATTTTGGGTCTGTAAAAATCTCAACAATACCCAGATGGCCCTTGCTTGCAGATAAATGGAGCACATTCTGCCCATCATTGGTTGTAGCTCGAAAATTAGCCCCTACCTTGAGCAAGGCTCTAAGTACTTCCACATGACCTGTAAAAGCCGCCTCTAGCAGTGGCGTCCAACCATCTTTAGTTGTAGCCTCCAGCAACTGTTGCTGTACCTCTTTAGCAATTATATTTGGTGCCAAAAGTATGGGAGAATCTTTAGGGGCTATAAGCATCTGTACCACTTCTACCTTATTTAACTTTGCAGCACTGTGCAAGGCATAGCGACCCACAGCACAAAGGTCTGATTGTGCCTTCACAAGCAAACCAAATGCCTCTTCGCGACCTGCCCATGCGGCTTCCAGGAGAGGCGTTCTTCCTTCTTTATTTCTTGTAGTAAGCAGATCTTTGTATACTAAGAGCATGTTGATAATCCCTACACTGTTCCCTTCTGCAGCCATGTGTAGGGCATTTTGACCCCTGGCGTTAATAGCTGCAGGTTGTGCACCTGTTGTCAGTAAAGCCTCGCACAGTTCCACTTGCCCGTAGCTTGATGCTGCTAATAGGAGCGCATTGCGATCTTGTTGCGACAGAGTTGGTATCGCACCGGAGAGCTTTTTAAGGGCTTCTATTTCGACTGCTTCAATTGCTGACAATATTTGATGGGCGGTTTGTCCTGAGGGCATCGCAGGCAGATCGATGCCAAGTTCGATGCAAAACCTAGGTAGCGCCTGCGTCGATTGGAACACCACAAATTCATCGCATGTAGGTGTGTCGGAGTGCGAGCAGGGATGATACTCCATGCATTCAGGATCACTGGGATCTGTACTCACTACAGGAATAAAATGCGCATTGGAATTTTGGTACGCTCCTTGTCCCTCTAGTTTACGCATGTCAGAACACTTCTGAGGTATTGGAACATCGCTGACGACAGGGTAAGGACGGCGCATAGCCACCCAGCTGAGCATCAGGGTATTGGGACAATACAATGCTGCATATTTACTGCTATTGGTGAAATAGATGCCGCTGCCAAAATAACCAATATCGGTGCTTTTTTGAGCTGGTCCAGGACCTGCTGAGGGCTGTACCAAGTGGTGCTTACCGAAATAGGTGAATCCGATTTCGCAAATAGACTCCACGTGCCTTGTCCCATGCCAGAGAGGTAACACTCTGATGTGTGCAAGTCGCTCCCTCCTACTATCATCTATAGGTAACTCAAGCGGTGCAAATTGACTGGCTTGTTCTTCCCATCGCTTTGTCACCCTCACCCGCAAATCCTTTGGCTCTTCTTCGTCCCATGCAGGTCGGAATATTTGTGCTGCTTGTTCCATGGCAGGTAGAGTAGCTTCAAAACCCCGAGTTTGACCTGGATTATCGATGCAGAGAATTTTTCGAATCGACATGCCTGGAGGCTTGCTTTGCATGAAGTACTTTAAAACAAAATCGTACTCTGGATCCGATCCCCATACTTCGCATGTTTTGAAATGTTTGCCTGCGGGGGATGCTTGTTTCTGCATCCTTTCAAATAGCGCTTGGCTTAAGCTCCACGGAATTTCCGGACGAGGAAGAATGCTTACGAGATCAGGCGGTATGGGCAATTTGGGACCTGCTCCTGCTGCGGGCCCTGCAGCTACCATTGTTTTTTCTCCTTTTACAAATCGTATGAGACATTATTGCAACCTTTAATTTTCTGCACAACTGTATGTTAATTACAGTAAGTTTATCCAGGGTATCTGGAGTGACTAAGAATGCTGTAGCATTCTCTTGGATGCCTAAGGTGTCTTGACAGGTTTTTGCCGTGACTGTCAATACGGATGCGATGCCTCCAGAGGTATTCCACTGCTTCAGAAAAAAGTATGAGGAAAAAAAGTCACCCTAACACGTTGTGTCTGAGATTCGGAGTAGGTACTGCAACACACTTCGGAGGTGAAGGGTAGGTTAACCGCAGAGCCGCAAAGAGCGCTGAGCAAACGCAGAGAGCGTTGACCCGACTTGCATGTCGGTTCATAATCGCCCCTATTGAGTTTTGCTCAATAGGGGCGATTCTCTGCGCACCTCAGTGTTTTCTGTGCCTCTGCGGTTAACCTACCTTCACATCCGAATCATGTTGGTTCATACCTACTCCGAATCACAGGTTGTGTTAATGATATTGCACAATAGTACATTATAGTGTACGATAAAAAGATATAAAATTAGCACAAAAGTATTTGCAGGATTATAGGAAAAGATATGAAAAATAAATTTAGAACAATTGATGACTTACTAGAAGAATATCTTCAGGATCCTCAATTTGCATTAAGTTTTCTCAATCAAGCCCTTGCAGATGAAGATGTTGAGGCATTTCAACTTTCTTTAAAAGATATTATTAGAGTTCATGGAAAAATAACTGCCCTTGCGAAAAAAGCTCACTTAAGTAGAGGAACTCTATATAATTTAATGAGTGGCAAAGGAGATGCAGAAATGGGGACGGTTTTAAAGCTAATACATGCCCTAGGCTACAACTTAATGGTTACTAGACAAGAACAACTATCTTACTAACGCGAGTTTTGGATAAGAAATGGGCTCCCTCGATAATTGTAAAATTTATTTCTATACGATCCCTTTGGATCATTGCACAACGCATTTTTTCTTCGAATTAGTTGCGTTGCTTCGAGCAGTTCTTTGTGCGCTTCTGAGACTTGCAAGATGATCTGCTTGAAGAGATACTCCTTCCACTTCACAATTAGTAAAGGTAGGATCATTGTTACGTAAACGTTGAATGATAGAAAGTGCCATAAAAGTTCCTTTGCAGCCTGCAGTAAACTAGACACTAGCATACGCTTCTTTACTGATCAATTGCTTTTATGTCTTCTTCGGGAGAAGTGATAGCTTCCGTCGCATTCTTATAATTTAGGAGTTTAAAAGATTGGATTTTTTGCTCTTGGTCGCCTGCATAGATGACATAGCCGACCCCCGATTTGGCTCCAGCAAGATTTTGAAAAAAATTTAAATTCTTTAAAAAATCGCTGTTGAAAGTTTGAGCAGCCTTTATTTCAATGGGTACTAGTTGTCGGCCGGACTGAAAAATGAGATCAACTTTATGACCATGTGCATCGCGAAAATAATAGAGTTGTGGATCAAGGCCTTTATTGAGCCGTTCTTTCATAAGTTCTAGAATAATATAGTTTTCAAAGAGATTACCTCTCAAGGGATCCCTCTTCATCTGGACCACATTTTCTATCCCTAGCAAGTAGGAAGCCAAGCCTACATCATGAAAATATAATTTTGGCGATTTGGTAATGCGCTTGTCGAAATTCTCATAATAAGGCGGCAAGCGAAACACAATAAAAGAGGCTTCTAGAATAGAAATCCATTGCCTCACTGTATTGGCGGAGATTCCTACATCGTTACCAATGCTTTCCAGGCTTAATAATTGTCCAATTCTACCTGCACAAATACGAACAAACCGTTGAAATTGAATTAAATCCTTTATCTGAATGAGTTGGCGAAGATCTCTTTCTATGTAGGTTTGGAGGTAAAAGCGATATAACTGTGTGGGGTCTAGATTTTCTTTGAAGAGGCGCGGATATCCACCTTTTAATAAAGCTTCATCAAGAGGAAGTTCTATACGTGACTTAGACAACTCAGAAATGCTCATTGGCAATAAGTTTAAAATAGCTGTTCTTCCGGCCAGAGATTGGGAAATAGCTTGGTGTAGTTCCATTTGATGGCTGCCGGTTAAGACAAACATTCCTTTTATATTAGTCTCATCCACAATCACTTGAACGTAAGAAAGAAGCTCCGGTACTCGCTGCACTTCATCCAAAATCGCTCCATTAGGATATTGAGCGAGAAAGCCTCTAGGATCTAGTTTGGCCGTTTCTTGGGTGTCTAAAGCTTCTAAATTGACATAAGCTTTTTTTGGAAAAATGTACCTGACAAGGGTAGTTTTACCAGATTGTCTTGGGCCTAAGACCGTGACAATAGGATAGCCTTTGGCAAGTTCAGCTAATTCTGGGCCAGCATTTCTTGAGAACATATAGGACGGCGGATCCGAGGTTGAACTACAGCTTAGCCGCTTTTTTATTTTTTACCAACAAATTTACCTTTCAGGGTAGAATGAAGCTATGCAAAGCTCTCAGTGTGAAGGCATTGTTTTACAATCCCTTAACTTTCAAGATTACGATAAAATCATTACTGTTTTCTCTTATGAAGAAGGGGTATTGAAATTTCATATGAAAGGCGCTAGTCGATCGGCCAGTTCACGTCTTTCGACAAATCCTCTTACATGTGCCGAATTTACCTACACAAAAGGGCGAGGCGACCTTTTGATGTGCCGTGAAATAGCTGTAAAAGAGTCTTTTTTAAAGCTGCGCCAATCTCTACCTATGCTAGAAGCCGCTATGGATATGTTGCAGGTTCTTATACAATCTCAGCTGCCGCATAAACCCGCTCCTAAATTGTATCAACTTCTCAAGTGGTGCCTGAATAAGCTCGCTTTTTCCAAAGATCCCCATTTTTTGGCGGCTAGCTTTCGACTAAAGTTGCTGATCCATGACGGATTGCTTATGTTGCAAAACAGGTGCACAACATGTGGAGAAAGCATCAGTGAGCTCTACATTGCACAAGGAGAAACATTTTGCCTGCAGCATGCTCCCACAAAGCACTTTCATTTTAATAATGAGGAAAATGCTCTTCTTGCGCATCTTTTAAATTATCAAAGTTTTGCAGAGATAGCCTTACGGGAACTGCCCCCTATCCTTCGAGAGAAAATTATTGAGCTCTCAAACTTAACCTTAAAAGGCTAAAAAGGCACAAAAGGTACACAATTCCTTTTTTTTCTTTAACCTTGATGACAAGAAGAATATAATAAAGATGTGAGTAGAACCTTAATTAAAAGGGGAAGCTATGACACGTAAAGAAAAAGCAGCTCAATTTCTAGAAGAAGGTTATAACATTTTTATCACTGGTCGCAGCGTACACGTCACTGAGGCCATGAAAAATTATGCTTTGGAAAAAATGTCCAAAATCGAGCGTATCAGCGATAGAATTATCGAAGTCAATATTACGATGGATATTCAACGATTTATCAATCGTGTGGATATCGTTATCAAAATAGATCATACAAAAATTGTCAGTGAAGCAACCTCGAATGATATGTATGCTTCTATCGATATGGCAATCGATAAAATTCAAACGCAGGTGCGGAAATATCATGAACGCATTCGCGAACATCATGCTGAAGGAGTGTCGGCTGTGGATTGGAATGCGAATGTCGCCAAAACTCCTCTAGAACAGGAAATTCTAGACATCAATAGCGAAATCGAAGAAGAGACCCAAAGAAGCCTTCTCGATAGCTTATACCCTCACGCCATTGTTGCGAGAAAAAAGATGCCTCTCAAGGTTCTTACAGAAAGTGAAGCCGTGAAAAAACTGGAACTTTCGGAAGATACTTTTCTGCTCTTCCGGCAAGAAGAAGATCAGAAATTGAAAGTGCTCTATCGTAAGAACGACGGGAATTTTGGAATCATTGAACCCGAGTGAAATTTTTTGTCAGATTCGAAAAAAATGGGTCGCAGCGCTGCCTGAAGAAATCATCCGGCAGCGCTTACTTCGCCACATGATCGAAGAGCTCGGATACCCTCCTCAAGTTATCGCTGTAGAAAAAAGTCTGAGTCAAATTCCTCATTTAGCCGGCATGAAATTGCCTCTGAGGCGTGCAGATATTTTGTGTTTCGGACCAACCATTCATCCTTTGTTAGTCATTGAATGCAAAGCAGTTCCCTTGGCTCCAAAGGCTCTCAGGCAGCTTGTGGGATACAATTTCTATTTAAAATCTTCCTATATTGCCCTCGCCAATGAGACAGAACTAAAATGTGGATGGTACAACGTTGCAAAAAAAGATTATCACTTTATCGATCATCTGCTGCCTTACCATAGAATGATCCATCCAAGGACTGAATAGGTTAAAGAAGCCATTTCCATATAGGCATGATGTTGATTATGCCTTCTGGTACTTGTATAGACTCCTCATGATGTTCAGTCAAAATCACTCCTTGATTGAGTGAATATGTCTGCATCGCTTCAACTAGACCATCTATTTCGCGCTGTTTTGTTTCTGGAGACGAAAAAAAAGTGCAGACTTGAAACGATTGATCGATCCTGCCTTCTCTCCTAACCACAAAATCACACTCCTTTTTCTCCTTATGAAAGTAGATCTCTTCTCCACGCCTCTTGAGCTCTAGAAAAACAACGTTTTCAAATAACCGTCCACGATCTTCTGTAGGCCGAAAACCCACTAAACGAGCCAGAGCATGATCGATGAAATAGCATTTTTTGTGGTAAAGGAGTTGTTTATTGAGAGAGTGGCTATAGCGATTGACAAAGAAGCAAAGATAGCATTCTTGCAAATAACTGCAATAATCGGAGACCGTGCTGGCACTTGCAAGACCGATCACTCTGGCTGTTTCACTATAGCTGAACTCTTTTCCTACATGGCTTGCTAGATAAAGAACGAGCTTTTTGATGGCATCCTCACTAGTTAAATGATGCCGAGAAATAATATCTCTATATAAAATTCCTTGGTAGAGACTCTGCAGATAGCTTTTCTCACCAAAGCGAATGTATTCCGGAATCCCTCCCAGATCAAGATATTGTGAGAAAAGCCGTTGTGCAATGCCTTTCTGTTGTGTGGAATAAACTTTAGCTTTTAAAATTTCAGGCTGATAGTGCTGGACATATTCCCGGAATGAATAAGGATACATTTCGACTTGCACAGATCTGCCTGTTAATCGCGTTCCGAGCTCCCGACTAAAAAGCGTAGCATTCGAACCAGTGATATAAATTTTCTCTCCTTGATTATGAAGTCGCCTGATAAACCTCTCCCATCCTTGGATATTCTGAATCTCATCAAAAAAGAAGAGATTCTGTACTCCAAATAGTTCTACAAACATTTCGTGTAGAATTTGAAAGTCCGTTAGCTGAAACGGCTCAAGACGTTCATCATCAAAGCTAAAGCAGTAATCTGCATGCTTGAATTGTTTTCTAAGCTGTTGCATGGCTGTCGACTTGCCGCATCGTCTAATCCCCGTAATGATTACGGCATCATTGGTGCGTTTTAATGGCTCAATTTTTTTTAAGATATCTCGTTCAAATAGATCACTGGGGACAGACTGCAGTTCTTTCTGCTCAAGAATAATTTCCTTTAATAAATCTGGGTTCATATGAATCTTCCGTTGCTAATGGAAGTTTAATTGATAAACCCTCTATTGTCAATAGAGGGTTTTGGTTTTCTCTAAAACCCGTGGTCGCCTCCTACGATGCCTTCAGGGCTTTGGGCGAAGTAATAGGTACCTGTATAAGGGTTGGTAGCAGTCACAGTGCACCAACCCGGTTGTCCCCCAAAAAACTGTTGAAGTTCCGGGTCGTCTTGCAGATGCACAGCGAGGAAGCCATTGGGCGGCAAAGTGTATTCACGATGCAGTGTGGAGGCATCTTGCTCGTGAAAAAAGGTCATTTTTATTTCGCAAGTTTTTGGATGATCAATTGCGGGTGAAGAATTAAGAATCCAAAAGGAAGCATTGGGTTGGTCAGCCAAAATAGGAGACCATCTGAAGGTGCTGGGCTTAGTTTCTAGGGCTGGGATGAAAGGATGTAGGTTTGTACAGATGTTACAGGGCATATGAGGCTCTTTCTTAGTGCCTATATCGAATCCGATCTTGATACGTGAGGGCATGCGGCTACCATTAACAGGCCTTGCAGAAAGACGTACAGCCAGATCTTCTTTAGGTGGAATTTGTAATTCTTGACAGAGAGCTGCAATGTTTAATCGCTTCAGTTCCTCCATCGGGGCCTTAATAAGAAGTGCCTCTTTTTTGCTTCCCAGGCAGGTGCCCTTTGAATTGAATATCTCCACATCAATTGTAAACTGTGAAGGAGAATAGGCCGGATAAAAGTAAATATTTGTAAAAAGCCCATCTGTCACACGCAAAGGCACCATTAAGGAGGCTGGGTACCATCCTGGCTGCGAATGGATCCAGTAATCGGAATCTTTTTGGGCATTTGAACAATCGTAATATGTATGAGTAATGGCCATAGCCGGCGGATTTTCCTGCATATTTCCGGCAATCAGTCTTGGGAAAATGCCTCGCGCATGAAATTTAATTTTTCCGGCTCCAGCATCGTTCTGGAGGAAGTTTTTTAAGTCCGAAATCTGGTCGGGATAAAAGATAAAGGTCTCATAAGGCTGCAGCTCATGCACGTCGACCGTGTGTTCAAGTTTTTTTCCTTTTGTATTGAAAAATTGCAGCAGAACAGAGCCCTCAGGCAATGTTGTGGGGCCATTTATCATTGCAATAAATGGTTCATGATTATCATCCGCATAGATATTAAATCCCGACTCAGGCACTTCAGTTTGGGTGTTGTCACGCATGTCTTCGTAATCATTATAAACCCTTTGAGCCGTGTGCACGACAGTGCTAAAGCTGGGTCCATAATAGTTAATCAAAGTGGCAGGATAGGGGTATACAAGATTCACGGTAGAAAAAAATTCCAGCTCTAGACTACCTATGAACGGCTCTTCAAGAGATATTTCAGCTTGTTGAAGCAGCTCTTTTAATTCTACTCTGTAGGTCTTTGCTTCAGTGATTGTCCAGCTGTTGCGAGCTAATAGATCGCCCTTAAGAGAACGCAACGTTGCGACGGCAGCGATCTGTTGGATATTGCGTTTAAGGATCCAGTAGCCCATGAACAAAATTCGTGATGTTAAATCTTTTTGATGAAACACCGGAAAAATCGAAGATGCCCTGAAGACAGGGTGACGTGGCGCGATTTTTTTAGTTTGGCTTGCAGATGTTTCTAAATGAGCATAATAACTACGCATAAAACCCTTTTTTTTCTCATCTTAATAAAAATGGATTTTGATTGAAACCTTCACTATAAATCAGTTATAAGTGATTCCTTTTTAAGGGAGTGAGTATGATGGACACCAAAATAACCGGAAAAATGGAAAAGCTGGTTGCCTTATGCAAAAGGCGAGGATTCATTTTTCAATCCTCAGAAATCTATGGCGGTATCAATGGATTTTGGGATTACGGTCCATTAGGAGTGGAATTAAAACGCAATCTACGCGAAGCGTGGTGGCAAGATGTGGTTCGCAAACCCACTGTAGGCTATGATGGCAGACTTGTCGAAATCGTAGGAATGGATTCCTCCCTCATTATGAACCCCAAGGTCTGGGTGGCCTCAGGGCATGTTGCAGGCTTTAGCGACCCTATGGTGGATTGCCGCGAGTCCAAAAATCGTTACCGCGCCGACCACCTAATGTGTGGGGAATTAGTAGTGAACAAAGGCGGCAAGAGTCAATCTCTTGGCTGGGTGGCTGTCTTAGATGGAGATGAAGCGGAGCAAAATTGGCGCAAGAAAGCTAAAAAACTTGCAGGTTCTTCAGATTTCACCTTTCCCCGACTGCAACCCTATTCAGAGCTTTCTGCGGATATCCAAAAAATGACCATAGGCCTCACAGAGCAGTGCAAGCACACCGCGATCCAGTCCAGCTGAAGGCTCGATAATATGCGGAAAAAATCTTTCGCCCGATTCAGCATCAAAATATTTCAAGCGATCGCCTTCTCCAGAATGCTCAGCATGTTGTCTGAGGTCATAATCTGTGCGATGAGCCACCCCTTCCAGCTCCCCAAAGTTAGGATCAGTAAACGGAAATTTGTACTCTACATCGCTGCTCCCTGCACCTGCCTTGGCATAGTGTGCCAATCCGTCCATAGTTTGTTCGCGAAGACGCAAATTCTCTTGAGAGATACCGATCGCTTGCCACCATTGATAACGTCTTTGGCGCCAAAATTCATACCACGCATGCGCTTCGGAAGGATGTACAAAAAACTCAAGCTCCATTTGCTCAAATTCGCGTGAACGAAAAGTAAAATGGCGAGGTGTGACTTCATTGCGGAAAGCTTTGCCGATTTGCGCGATCCCAAAAGGGATTTTCACACGACTTGTGTCGAGCA
>Ga0207151_1130_pt1 | contig 17268 bp, 8 predicted proteins | sample Alteio_BWMinHeat_29_FD_153523 | JGI IMG/M metagenome (GOLD analysis project Ga0207151, IMG submission 153523) | Enriched cells from forest soil in Barre Woods Harvard Forest LTER site, Petersham, Massachusetts, United States -... | ecosystem: Environmental > Terrestrial > Soil > Temperate forest >... | reverse complement strand
TCGCCAATGGCTTTCAGCCTCGCCATCCAGACAGCAAGGAACGCGGTGAGGACCGCAGCCAAGTTTCCCAAATGTTCAGTACAGCTTTTGCCTTGTTCACAACCAGAGGAACTCCGCGGGCGATCACGACGAATTCTATCCGCGCGATCCTGACAGACCGTATCCAGAACACGCGATCCGATTGCCTGCATATTTTACTTCAACCGAGGTCGCGCGTTCCAATATGTCTGAGCGCCGCGTCAGCAGTCGCGAAATCTCGGCGAGATCATTTTCACGCACTACACCAGGGAGATCGCAACGCAACGTGTAGCCGATGCGGTTATCGCTCCTAATCTTGTTCGCCGAGAGTTTGGATGTACGTTTGGCCGTACGGATAGAAAAGTTCCTTGCGGCCTTGCTGCCACGCCTCTTTGAGTTCGGGTGTTGTGATGTCCCAGTCCGGCCGGCATTTCTTAGTAACGGCCCGTAGGTCCTGGCGTAGATCTTCGAGCGTCGGTCGGCCGAAGAACCAGTAGCCGTTGTAGACCTTATAAATGACCAGAGCAGGCTCGAGGACAATCACGTGGGGGATCATGGGATTGTGGGCAGGATCGGTGTATTCCGCGATGTCGAGATCTTTTTGAACCATACGCCCCGCGTCCGAGAGGAAAGGCCAGTGGGCGCCGACGCCGCTACGATATTCATTCGTCTCGCTGATATTGTCGGTACTAATTGTGACAAGCCGGCAATAGGCAACCTCGAGTTCACGATGGAGTTGAACAAGCAGTTCAGCCTGGCGGCGGTCCTTGGGGCAGAAACCTCCGCGGCTGAGGACCAGAACCATGGGATGTTGTCCTTGCAGTTCGGAGAGCTTCCGACGTTTCGCGGTGTGGTCGGAAAGCTCATAGTCGGGGAAGATAGCGCCGGAAACCACGTCAGATCGCATGTAATACCCTCCACAGTCGGATGCCCGTCGCCGGGTTAGCTCTCAATGGCCCGCAGCCTGCGTTCCGATAGCTGCCTCAGTCAACGGGCCGCGAAATAAACCCTCAACGTGAAGTACCGACAAGCCCCGGATCAATGCGGCGATCTCGTCTGCAGCCGTGTCCCATGCGAAATGCCCTCCATCGACGGGGTGCACTTCGGCCTTCGGCACGTCGCGGCGATAGGCTTCCGGCTCCGAGAGGTCAAACGAGAGCTCATACTTTCCCCAGATCACCAGGAGGCGCGGCTGCTTCTCACGCATCCAAGCCTGCCACTTGGCGTAGGCGCCGACGTTCGTGCGGTAATCGTAAAAGAGGTCGCTTTGAATGTCGGCCTGGCCGGGCTGGTTGAGAAATGCAAATTCATCGGTCCACAGATCCGGATCATAGCGTTCGATGTTGGGATCGTTGCCGACGTGGCGCGTCCGGGTCGTCGCCAGTGACAGCAGATTTGTGCGAAGCGCGCTCTCGTTGGCTGTGCGATCAGCCCAAAAGGCCCGCCGCGTCTTCCAGTTTGCTCCAAAGATGGAGAGGTCATCTATCTGTGTCGTGCGATAAAAAGTCGGGTGTCCCACGCGAAGTTCCGTGCCTTGAGCTGCGCCCAGCAATTGAAATGATACTACCAACGGGGAAACCGTGAGGCACACGCAGCGAATGGCTCCATTTCGCCTCGCAAAACAACTATAGCGCCAAGGGTCCCCAGCTTCATGATCCGCAACCATTTCCTAAACCCGTCCCAGCATGGTCTATGCGACCAGCGACGGGCGCATTGACCCACCAGACCTGTGCAACCCAACTCACTCAACTCAAATCCCGGGCAGCCTTCTGGCACTATTCCTCATGATACGGAACGTCTTCGTGCACCCGCACCGCATACGGGTCCAGCAGGCAGTGGACGTCGTGGGCTGCCATCATCCGGCACGTCTTACAGGCAGAGTCGTGAGCTTCAAGAAGACTTGCGAAATGAGAGCGGAAAGCCTATTGTGAGATTCCTTGTTGTAAACGTTTGCTGATGTGCTGGTATTGTCGCGCCGCGGTTCTTATCTGACGTTTGGGCTGTATTGTGAAAGGCCGTTTTGTGTGTGGTGTGGTACCCAGGGGTCTGATTAGAGATGACCAGGCAGTTGCATCGTCGAGAATTGCTGGCGCAACTAGCTGGAGCTTTCGCGGGAAGGGTGCTGCCGCCGGCCACCGTTTTGACGAGCGCCGGCCTACGATTGGCTGGAGAAGACTGCGAAGTTCAACTCGCTTCCGTAAGTGATCACACCATTCGACTTAGCATCTTTCCCGTCGAGCGCGGGGGCACGACCGGCGTTGCATCCGATGGGTCGCTGATGGAAACTTCCTGGGGTGCTCCAGCCGCTAAGCTCCGCGGCGAAGTCCAAACACAAACGATCGAATGCGGAAGGATGAAGGTGCTGTTCTCTCCGCGCCCACTCGCGTTCACGATCAGCACGCCGGAAGGACAGACGGTCCAGCAGCTCTCCGTCGACGAAGAAACGGGATCTGTCTCTTTCCTGACGGGAGACTCGCCGCTGCTCGGCCTCGGAGAAGGCGGCCCGCAGTTCGACCGGCGCGGATCAATCGACCGCATGAAAAGCGGACAAGGCGGCTACCAACTGGCGACGCATGGCAGCCGCGTTCCAATACCCTGGCTGATCGGAACTGGCGGCTGGGCCATGTTCTTCCATCAGCCCTTCGGCACATTCGACTTCACGGGAGCGCAGAGCCAGTTTCTGCCCGCTAGCCCGCACACCGCTCTGCCGCTGGATATTTTTTTCGTCGCTTCGCGCCATCCCGCGACGATAATGGCCGAGTATGCCCGGCTGACGGGATACGCCGAGATGCCCCCGCTTTGGAGCTTCGGTTATCAGCAATCGCACCGCACGCTGGCCAGCCGCGAGGAGGTGCTTGCGGAAGCAAAAACGTTCCGTGAGAAGAAGCTTCCTTGCGACGCGCTGATCTATTTGGGCACCGGGTTTTGTCCTTCCGGTTGGAACACGGAAAACGGATCGTTCGTGTGGAATTCGCGCGTGTTTTCCCACCCGAAGGAGATGCTCGATGAACTCCACAAGGACAATTTCCGAGTGGCGCTTCACGCCGTGATTCTATCCGACAGGCTCCGCGGAACCGTCCGCGACGCCTGCGAATTGCCACGCTTCGACGAAGAGCTGGCAAGCTGCCATTGGGACGCGCATCGCAAGGACTTTGCGCTCGGAGTTGATGGCTGGTGGCCCGATGAAGGCGATCCGCTGGATATTCCTTCGCGTTTAGTTCGCAATCGCATGTACTGGGAAGGCCCGCAACTCGACAGGCCAAACGAGCGCCCCTATGCGCTACACCGCAACGGTTATGCCGGCATGCAGCGATATGGCTCTTTTCTGTGGTCCGGAGACGTTTATTCCACCTGGGAAACGCTGAAAGTTCACATCCCGATCGCGATCAACACAGCTCTGACTGGAATTCCCTACTGGGGCACGGACATTGGCGGCTTTGTGCCCACAAAAGAATTTACCGCCGAACTTTATTTACGCTGGTTTCAGTTCGGAGCTTTTTGCCCACTGTTCCGTTGTCATGGACGCGCGTGGAAGCTCCGGCTGCCGTGGGGCTGGAACACCGGCGACGCAGGCCCAGCCGAAATCAACAATTACAATGGGGCGGCCATTCCTGATGCCAGCCAGCTGCACAACGAGCAAGTTGAAATCATCTGCCGCAAGTATCTCGAGCTGCGCTACCGCATGCTTCCCTATCTCTATAGCGCGGTGCACGAATGCGCGACTACCGGGATGCCCATTATGCGCGCGCTCTGGTTGGAGTATCCGGATGATCCGAAAGCAGTCACGTGCGGCGATGAATACTTGTGGGGGAAGGATGTGCTTGTGGCGCCCGTCGTGGAAAAAGGGGCAGAATCGCGTAAGGTCTATCTTCCGGCGGGCGGTTGGTGCGATTTTTGGACGCAAGAACGGGTGGAAGGTGGTCGCGAGATCAGCCGAAAGGTGGACCTGGCGACCCTGCCGCTCTATGTTCGGGCCGGATCGATACTCCCTCTCGGTCCCGTGAAGCAGTTCGCTGGAGAAAGAGTGGACCAGCCGCTCTCCATTTCCATTTATCCAGGCGGGGACGCCTCTTTTTTGCTTTACGAAGACGACGGTAGTTCCTTCAACTATCGCAAGGGCGAGTGGATGGGGATTCAAATGGACTGGCAAGACGGGAATCGCACTCTGACTCTGCGGCTCGCGCCCGGATCACAGATGCTGCCACCACTCCGCAGGAATTTGGAAGTAAAGCTCCGGCAACAAACACGTTCTGCGATCTTCGATGGAAGCACGCTTGAGGTGCCCTTCGAGCGAGCCGACAAGGCTTAGAACTCTTTTCGCGCCGTCAAGCTATAGCAGCGCCGTGGCGTCGGCGATGGTCGTGAGAGAGCCAACTGTTCTATTGAAGCGACGTTTGCTCAGTGTATAGCTATGGCCCTCGCCAGAGACCAGAGACTGCAGCCGCAGAGGAGACAGCGATGATCAATCGGCGTGATTTCTTGGAGCAAGGGGTAATGGGAGCCGCCGGACTCTTACTAGCTTCAAAAACCGACTGGGCGTTCCCGGCCGGCTCACGCTCGGCCGACTCACACATAGAAGTGCTCTTCGACGAGCCTCTCGGCACCGTCTCTCCAAACATTTACGGCCATTTTGTCGAAAATCTCAGCGGCGTGCTCTACGACGGTATTTGGGTCGGCGAGAATTCCCCGGTGGCAAATATCGATGGTCTTCGGAAAAGCCTAGTCGAACACCTGCGCAAGGTCAAAGCTCCGGTGATCCGCTTTCCGGGCGGGTGCTTTGCCGACAGCTATGATTGGCGCGACGGCATCGGCGCCGCTGAAAAGCGGCCCCGCCGCACGAATTTCTGGGCCATGGGTGAGTCCGAAAAAGCGCCAGCGAGTCACCGCTACGATCCCAATGCGGTCGGCACGAATGAGTTTGTCCACTTCTGCAAGCTGATTGGCGCGGAACCGTATCTCGCCGCGAACGTGAGAAGCCTACCGGCCTCGGCGTTCCAACAGTGGGTGGAATACTGCAACTCACCGGCGGGAAGCACGACGCTTGCCGATGCCCGCGCGGCGGCCGGGTATCCCGAGCCTTTTCGAGTGAAGTATTGGGGGGTTGGGAACGAATCGTGGGGCTGTGGCGGCGAATTCACTCCTCAAGAGTACGCCGCAGAGTTCCGGCGTTATTCCACATGGCTGCCGACATATGGCGACAACTTGAGCCTCATCGCCTCAGGGCCGAACACGGACGAATGGAGTTGGACCAGAGAATTCCTGGAAGAAGTGCTGCGCAAAGGTCCCGGGGAATTGCGCCGCATTTACGGGATAGCTTTGCATCACTACGCGTGGAACCTGAGCCGCGGAAAAACACAAGAGTGGGTGGCCGGCAAAGGCGACGCGCTAAAGTTCGACGCCGTGGATTGGTACGAACTGCTCCGCGAAGGCGACCGCATGGAGGGCTTGGTCACCGGACATTGGCAAGTCTTGGGCGAATTTGACCATCAGCATCGCGTGAAGCTCGTGGTGGATGAATGGGGACCGTGGTATCGGCCTGGCAGCGAAGCCACTCCGGGCGACCAGCTCGAACAGATGCCTACGCTACGGGATGCGGTTTTCAGCGGCATGACTCTGGACATTTTCAACCGCCATCCAGAAAAGGTGGCGATGGCCAACTGCGCGCAGCTCATCAACTGCCTGAACAGCCTGTATCTTGCGCACGAAGGTAAGTTCGTGATTACGCCGGTCGGGCGCCTTTTCGAACTGTACGCCAGCCACCAGGGTGGGCGGGCGCTGCGCACGGTTTTCTCGGCGCCCAATGTGCACTATGACCGGGACGGACAATCGGCGTCGTTCTGGGGATTGCGCGGCTCCGCTTCTGTGCGCGACAAAATCCTGACGATCACCGCTGTTAATCCGAACACAAGCGAGTCTCGCTTGGCGGAAATATCCCTGAGAGGCGCCACCGTCAAGGAAGCCAGCATGCACTTCTTAAGCAACGCTGACATTCACGCCCACAACACGTTCGAGCAGAGCGATGTGGTTGTCCCTCAGACAAAGCCTCTAAGCTTGAGCGAAGGGTCCCTTGTGGTGGAGTTCCCGCCAGCCTCGGTGGCCGCCTTGACCCTGCAGCTCAATTAACATGAATCAAGGAAATTGTCTGGCCAGCAAATAGATAGAGGCGCGCGTCTGAGCTTTGCTGTTATGACCTAGCCCTCGAACTTCGACCGGCGCGTTCCCGCCCCCGGCACCTGAGGGACCGTCGCTCGGGGTGTAGAACGGTCCCAGATGTGGTTGTCCTGAATCAGGCTAGAAATAGAGCTTTCCTCCTAGCTGCCACCATCTTGGCAGAGTCTGCGCGGTCACCTGGCCAAAGTTGCCCTGGGATAGATCACCTTGGATGTTTTGGAAATTGGCATGATTGAAAAGATTGTAGAACTCAAACCTGAATTGAAAAACCAGGCGTTCGGATATATGTGTGTTCTTATAGAGGGTCATATCGGTCTGTATAAAGGCCGGATTGCGGAATGCCCCGGATCTCTCGTTGCCGTTCGTACCCGCAGTCGGAACCGCAAACTGCGCGGCTGAGAAGACTCCCGTTGTATAAGACCTCCGCGACGTCGCCTGCTGATAGCTGGTCACGTCTGGATAGCTGAAGTTATCCCCGTTGGCAAGATAGTCTCCAGTTTGAGTAAGGTGGGCGTCCGCACCTGCAACATAGTTTGCGCCGTTGTACGCCGCGGAGGTAAAGACCGTGAAAGGGTAGCCAGTCTGGTAGATGCTCGTGCCACTCAAGCCCCACCCGCTGGTCGCGTGTCCTACAAATCCCGCGCCGCCGTTCAAGCCGGGCTGCTCATAGTTGAAGCTTGCGGAGAAGCGGTTGGGAACATCCCAAGGAGATGGACCGTAAAATTGTCCAGGATTCTCCGGGGTTGGATATCTGCTGCCGTCATCCTTGGAAGAAGAGTGGGTATAGGAAACGTCGAAAAACCCTCGGCTTGCTCTGGCTCTCAGGTCAAAGGTCACGGCCTCATAGTTGGCGTACCGATTGTTCTGGGTATAGGCGATTTGGCCAAAACTCGCATTGGGCCGCGTTGGCGCAGAGCCGAGGGGCCGTCCGATTAAGGCTCCCGGCAGTTCATTGACGTCCACACCATAGGACACCTGACCTCCTGCATTGCCGTTTCCCACGAGGTTAGAGGTATGAGAGCCGCTGTACAGCGCTGCAGCAACAAAGTGGCTACCGACCCGGTGTTCAAGCGTACCTGACCAGATATACGCGGTGGGAGAGACAATGTTTGGGTCGATTCCCCCAATTCCTAAGCTTGCCCCCGGTATTCCTCCTGCGGCGTCCAGACAGGGTGCCACTGGACACAAAGTTGTGCCCGCTAACTGGGGGAATACGAATCCGAACGGAGGTTTGCTGCTGTTACCCTGAACAAACACTGGCCGGTTACCCGCAGCGTTTGCTGCGAAAAAGGTAGGAATGATGAGCCCAGGTGGGTTGCCCCGAAATTCCTCCTGAATATTGGCCGGTGTTAGCCAATTGGAGAACATGCCGAATCCGCCGCGCACTAGCCAGTTGCCCCTTCCGTTGATATCCCATGCGGCGCCGATCCGCGGCGTGTAGGCTTTGGGTGCACTGGCCAGCGCGTTGTGAGTGGGCTTCGCAAACCCATTGGCCACTCGAGCTTCGAAAGCAGATCCCGTGCCAAGGTAAAAATTGCCAAAAACAGTGGCGGACGACTTGGAGTACGGGTTTCCCTGATCGTCGAAGCGGAACCCGAGCGTTACCGTCAGATTGCGGCGGGCTTTCCAGGTATCCTCGGCAAACAGGCCCCAAGTCTTGGAGGCAGCATCCCAGTTCCAGAGTTGCTGCACACCCGTTATGGGGTTGTACATGACGCCACCCTCCGTCAAGGGTGCATCTTGAGCCAGTGATAACAAATTGTTGAAACTGAATCCGGGGTGTGACCACGGTCCCTGGAAAGGCTCGACGTCATCGCCGTATAAGCCCTCGTAGCCTACTTTTATGACGTGCGCGCCGCGCACATGCGTCAATACGTCACGCCAATGATAGTTGTGTTGAATGAAATCGCCCTGCGCGAACCCTACACCATATCCAACACTCTGCCCGGTGACGCCGATTCCTGGAATGGTGAAGTCACCCGTCTCGCCAAGTTTGCCTTCGATGCGATTCTGGGCAAAAATCGCTTCATTCAGCGTCGTCGGACTGAAATCGTGTGTCCAGTTCACCTGTAGCGCACGCTCCCAGTAGTTGTTCGTGGTAGAGAACTGCGGGAGGACATTTGGCGCGGGATTGGACTGCAGGGTACGAAAGAAGCTGCCGTAGATGCGATCTTTGCTAAAGTATTTGTCCACGCGAACGAAGTACTGGGTGCCATTGATGACGTTTGAGGAATTGAATATTCCGCTGTCAATCATCGGCGTAGCGCAAGGCAAATTCTCCGTAGCCGCTGTTCCGCAAGTTCCCGCGAAAATGTTATTTGCAGTTTTCGACACGGCAACGCCGACCACATGAGTTGGCACGTAGGTATTCAGTATCTTGGTTCCAAATGTGCCGGGGTTATGCGCCTGGGCGAAAGCCGCGAACGCGGGGTCCGGGAAAGTTATTACCTGGTTGCCAGTAGAAGCAGAAGAACGTAAGGCTTCTATCCCAAAGAAGAAGAAGAATTGGTGATGAGGAATAATTGGGCCACCGATCGTCCCGGAGAGGTTGTTGCTATGGAACGGATTGTAGGAATGATCGGAGCCAGGCAGCGAATACTTCGCGAACATCGACTGGTAGTTGAAATAGTCGCTCGCCAGCCCGTGGAATTGATCCGCACCAGACTTTGTCGTCATGGCATTCTGGAGGCCGCTACCGCGCCCGTACTCGCTTGAATAGGTGTTGACCTGATTGTTGGATTCTTGAATGACGTCGGGATTGGGAGTGAGGTTCAAGACTCCCTGTCGAACGCTGCTCGTGACGTCTAGTCCGTCAATGATCCACATATTCGCCACTGTTCCTTGACCGTTGGCGCTGACGTCCACGGCCTCTTCGGTGGAGAAGTTGCCTGCATTTGCTCCTGGAGTGCCCGAGGCAACACCCGGACCGCCCGCTAGTCCTAGTCCCGTGACGCCGGGTGCGATGGTGGACAACGAGAGCATATTGCGGCCCGCCAGCGGTAGCGTCGACAACTCCTGGGTTTCGAGCGTCTGTTGATTCCGCGTCTCCGCTGTGTTCACGAGCGGATTCTCAGCGGAGACCGTCACGGATTCCGTCGCTGCGCCAACCTTGAGCGCGATGGGCACGCTCAGGTTTTGATTCGTCTCAAGCGTGACCGTCGCTCGCGCTGTCGAAAAGCCCGACGCTTCGACCGAGATTCGGTAGGAACCAGGGGCCAAACTCAGAAAGCGGTAGCCTCCCTCGGCGTCCGTGGTCGTCGACGCCGCAATATGGGTCGCGAGGTTTTCCAGCACTACCTTCGCTTGAGCGACAGCCGCGCTACTCGGATCGGTCACGTTTCCTTGAATATTTGCTGTGTACTGAGCCCACGTCGAAGCAGACATTAGAAGAACTGCGACAAGCAGCCGGACAGACCATCCAACCAACAATCTCGCTTGCATGGCGCTTCACCCCCAAAGATGGAGAGCAAACATTTACAAAACGATTTCAATGTAAACGTTTTCTCGATTGCCAAAATATATATGCCACCGGTTTTCCGCTGTCAAGCAGTTTCTAGTACTTTTCTAGTAGCGCACTCGGGGGAAACGTATCCCGTCGCCTCCCGCCTCAAGTTTTAGGTCTTCACCTTGATCCCACTCTGTTTCCCGCGAATATCGTTTTGCAAAAGGGAGGGATTTTCATGCAGATTGATTAGGAGCTTCGCGACCTCAGCGTCATTGTCGAAGTCCCCCCAAAGGAGCATCCCTGGCTGCACTGCGCCCTCCGCAATCCCCAGGCCGGCAGCTCCATCGGTACCATTCGCGTATTAGCTAAGACTTTTCGAACCTTCCGGGTAAACGTTACCCGTGACCGCCCAACACGAGGCCACCACGGCAATGCCGTAGCATTTCGACACCTGCGCGATGCCTGCCTGTTGGCGGACGTCGGTGACGTGCCGACCGCCGAAGGCTTGCTTGGGCAGGGCGTGGCGACAACCAAGCCAAGCCCCTCGTCCGGCAAGCCCTTCCGGGCGCCCGTCCCATGCGCACTTTGTCGACGTATGGAATCCGCACCGTGCAGAAAGTTTGCGCGCTCCGCCTAAGGCTGCTTGGTCGCAGAGTCCTCTTCAAACAGTTTGTATCGGTAGTGCTCTTTTTCTTCCTTCGTCGTCTGTTCCCGTAGCTGCGCCAATCGCTGAAGCAGCTCCGGGATCTCTTTCTTGTCGCCTGTCTTCCGCAGCGCCTGAATCAAGCGGTACACCGCGGTTTGATCCTTAGGATCGATGAGCAGCGCTGTTCTGCACTGCTCAATCGCTTCCTGGTACTGTCCGGTTTGCATGTAGAGTTTTGCCAGCACCCCGCGACCCGCGGCAAGTGTCGGCTGTAACCTGACCGCTCTTTTCGCCGAACTCATCGCAAGCTTGAACTCCGGCGTCCCCGGCTCGGCACCCTTTTGCGAAAGCACATCCGCCTGCAGGTAAAGCAGCAGCGGGTCGTTCGGCTTCCGGGCTAGTTTTATCTGAACCGACTGCAAGGCGTGATCTAGATCATTGGCCTGTACGGCCGCCAAACCTTGCGCCGCGGTGCTCAAAGATTGGTTCGGGTTCAATTCATAGGCCTTCTCAAAGTCGGCCTCGGCTTTGTCGTACTGTGCCAACTGCACGTACAGAACTCCTCGTGCGACGTAGAGGTCGTCTGCTTTTGGCTGCAACGACAGGCCCTCCGTAATCACATCGATACCCACCTGAAACGACTCGTGCGTAAAGCAAATGTTGGCAAAATCCAAATAGAGGCTGACGTTCCGCGGCGCCAGCAAGAGCGCCTGACGAAGCGCGTTCACCGCTTGCGGGGTGTCTCCGGCGTCTTCGTAAGCCGTCGAAGCGAGCTGCAGCGTGTCCGCATCCACGTCTTTGGCCTGCAGCAGCGGTTGCAGCGTGGCAAGGGCGTCCTGCGGCTTCTTGGCCATAAGCTGAATAGAAGCGAGAACGAGATGTTCCCGCGGATCCCCCGGCCGAAGCGCCAAAGCTCTCTGAAAGGTTGTCACCGCCTCATCCATCCGATTGAGCTTGACGAGGCAGGTCGCGTAAGCATGCAAAGCGTCGGGCTGAGAATCGAGCAGATCCCCGGCTTTCGCGAAATCCGGAGCCGCGGCAGCGCAGTTCCCCTTCCGGTACTCCAGCACCGCCAGCATGGCGTGCGCCGTCGGATCTTTCGGACGCATTTGCAGCAAATGATTCAGCAGTGGCACAGCCGTCTGGTTCCCGGCCTGGTACTCAATCTGCGCCGCCCCCGCCAGCGCCGCAATGGTGTTCGGAGAGATTTTCAGCGCTCGCTGAAACGCCGTCAGTGCGTCTTTGCCGTCCCCTTTGCTTGCGAAAGCGATGCCTTGCAGCGTCCACAATTGCGGATCGTTAGGCGATCTTTCCAACGCCGCGCGACTCAACTCCACTGCTTTGTCATAGTCTCGGGCACGGAGCGCCGCCGTGACAGGCTCAATCTGGCTCTCAGTACTCTGAGAAAAAGCTGCCGAATGACAAGCTAACAGGAGAATGGCGAGCCCAAGAATGCTGCGGATCACGATCGAGAATTCACGGAATCGTTTCATCGGTGTGAACACAGGATACTTCATCCGGGAAATCGATTACAGCTAGGGGTTTGACGCCGAGCCTCCGCCGCGCTATACATAGGTCATTCGAGAGAACGCTTACTTAGATTCGCGCGCCCGGCCCGTCTCTCCAAGCGCACCTCCGGGAATCCGCGGAGGCCGTCCGTTAAGCGATCTCCGGAGGTTTCCCGATGCAAAATAAGACCAGGCGCCAGTTCCTCAAATCCGCCGCGGTTTCCACTGCCGGACTACTCGCGGCCCGTTCTGTTCCCGCGTGGCCGCGCTCTTCGGCAACTGTGGCGATCACTCCGCAACTCGTCATCTTCGGCTATTCCAATGTGCAACTCCTCGACGGCCCCTTTCGCACTCAGTTCGAGCAAAATCATCAGTTGTTCCTCAATGTTAACGAAGACGGCCTCCTCAAACCCTTCCGAAAGCGCCAGGGTATGCCCGCCCCGGGCCCCGACATGGGCGGCTGGTATGACGATGCCGAGGACTTCAACGAGAAGGACAATTTTCACGCGTTCATCGCCGGCCATTCCTTCGGCCAGTATCTCTCTGGTCTCGCTCGCGCCTGCGCTGTCACCGGCTCGAAGCCCACGCAAGAAAAAGTTCACCGCCTCGTGCGCGCGTTTGGCGAGACGGTTGAACCCACAGGAAAGTTCTACGTCGACTATCGCCTGCCCGGCTACACCTTCGACAAGACTTGTTGCGGCCTCATCGATGCGCATGAATTTGCATCAGATCCCCACGCCCTGGAAGTCCTCAAGCGCGCCACCGAAGCGGTCCTGCCGCATCTCCCGGAGAAAGCTCTAAGCCGCGCCGAACAGGAAGGCCGCCCCCACAAATCCATCGCCTACACCTGGGACGAAACCTACACGCTCCCCGAAAATTTCTTCCTCGCCTATCAACGCAGCGGCGACAAACGCTATAGAGAGTTAGGCGAACGGTTTATTTATCACGAGTATTACGACGCCCTCGCTGAAAGTCACAATGCGCTCCCCGGCAAGCACGCCTACAGTCACGTCAATACGTTCAGCTCCGCCATGCAAGCCTACTTGGTCCTCGGCGATGAAAAGTATCTCCGCGCTGCAACCAACGGCCTGCGCATGGTTCAGGAGCAAAGCTACGCAACAGGAGGATGGGGACCGGACGAAGCCTTCGTGGTACCCGGAAAAGGCCTCCTCGCCGAGAGCCTCGGCAAAACTCGCTCCAGCTTCGAAACTCCCTGCGGCGCCTACGGCCAATTCAAAATCACGCGCTATCTCCTGCGCGTAACCCGCGACTCCCGCTATGGCGACAGCATGGAACAGGTGCTCTACAACACCGTCGCTGGCGCCAAACCCATTCTCCCCGACGGCACCAGCTTCTACTATTCCGATTACAACTCCGACGCCGCCAAAAAAGTCTATTACAAGGACAAATGGCCCTGCTGCTCCGGCACGTTCCCGCAACTCGCTGCCGACTACGGCATCAGCTCCTACTACCAGTCCAAAGAAGGCGTCTACGTCAATCTCTTCCTTCCCTCTCGCCTAAGCTGGATCCAGGGCGGCACGCGATGCACGATGACTCAAAAAACAAGTTATCCCACTTCGAATACCACTCAGTTCGAGCTGGAGATGGCCCGGCCTGAAAAGTTCAGCGTGTTTCTGCGCGTTCCGGCATGGGCGGACGCCAAAACGCGCATCTCCGCCAATGGCAAACGAGCGGAAGGCGATGTTGTCGCCGGAAAATTCTTCGAACTATCGCGCACCTGGAAGACTGGCGACCGTGTGGAATTTGAAATCGGAATGCCGCTTAGCCTGCAACCTGTCGATCCGGAAAACTCCCAGATCGTCGCACTCCGCCGCGGCCCCCTCGCGCTCTTTGGCGTCGGAGATTTGCCCGCGAACTTCTCGCGCGCCCAACTGCTGGCCGCTAGCCCAGCCGCTCAGTCTTCAGAAAACTGGCTGGTCCACAGCGACGCCGGAAAAATCACATTCCGTCCGTTTGCCGCCATCGGCGACGAACCTTATCGTCTCTATCACACCGTAAAAGCCTAGCGCCGCTCCGCGGTTTCCGATCGCCAGGGCGCGCTCAAGTTTCCTAAGCCTTCAAAACCGGCGTCCAAACCTGCATCGGCGTGCCCACCCGATTCGCCCACGCGTAGTAAGGAATGAAGCTCAGTTCCACGTGCCGTCTTTGAGAAGCTTCGGCACTGTACGTACGATAGAGCGCGCTATGCGAACTGGACTTCTCGTTAACCGCCCCCGTATGTTTCAGCACTAGGATTCCCCCCAGCAAATCCCTGCGGAACTCCTCGCGAAACGCCGACGCGCCTTTTTGCCGCACATCCAGCGAAACTTCAAATAGCTGCACATCCTCCGGCTGATCCAGCTGCTCAAGACAATAAACCAGCGGCCCACGCTGAACCGCGACACGCCCGTAGTCATCCACAACACGCGGGTTCGCCTCAATCACCTGAGGTGTCATCCCGAACTTCACATGGATATCATCGCCGGCCGTCCACCGCCGCCGCAGCGCAAGATACTGCCCCGACGTCGCTCCCGAAACCGCCTTGCCATTGATCGAAACCTGCGTGCCCTCAGACCACCCCGGCACGCGAAGATAAAAAGTAAACTCCGTCGGCCTCGCCGGGGTCACAGTAATATCCGCTGCGCCATCCCACGGGTAGTTCGTTTTCTGAAGCACTTTTAACCCAGTCCCATCCTCAAGATGCCAATCCAGCTGCGCATTGTCGTACAAATGCAGGTACAGTCCATCCTTGCTCGTGCTATAGAAATACCCGGGCAGGGAAGCAAACGTCCGCTCCAGATTCGGCGGGCAGCACGTCGTGTCGTACCACGGATTGCGAATCTGGTCGCCGCCCGAAGGATCAAATCCCAGCGGATTGCGGTAACAATACATCGTCCCGTCCAGCGACATCCCCGAATTAATCCCGTTATACAAAGCCCGCTCGATCACATCCGTGAATTTCGCATCGCCAGTCGCTGCCAGCATTCGCCAGTTCCACATCATGTTCCCGATGGCCGCGCAACTCTCTCCATAGGCCGTGAAATTCGGTAGCTCATAAGAATCGCCAAATGCCTCGCCAGAACTTCGCGCCCCAACTCCGCCCGTCACATACATTTGGTCTGACACTAGGTCTTCCCAAAGCACGTTCAGCGTCTTCAGATAAGCGGGATCGCCGGTTTCCAGATAATAGTCGGTCGCCCCGCAGCACGCGTACATCGCTCGTACCGCATGCCCCTCAAGATGGGTGCGCGAGGTGAACGGAATTCCGCAGAAATGATAAACGTACCCGTGCTGTGGCAGCTTGATCCGCTCGTCGCCCTGAAGAATATATCCCGCCAACTCCAGGTGCCGCTTGTCTCCCGTCGTGCGGTACAGTTCGATCAGCGCCATTTCCATTTCCGGGTGTCCCGAAAGAATCGGCTTCTTATCCGGCCCCGGCCCGAAATTGGGCAACAAATAGCCGTCGACAAATCGAATTCCGGCGTCGAGCAAAGCCCGGTCGCCCGTCCCGCGATAGTAGGCAATCGCGCCCTGGATCATGTGCCCGAGGTTGTAAAGCTCATGCCCCCACCGTTGCACGTCAGGCTGCATGCGGTCCTTCGCCTTGTCGCCCGCGTAGTAGGTGTTCAAATACCCGCTCGGCTCCTGCACCGCGACAACTTCCTTGATGATCCCCTCCGTCAGTGCGCGCAGCTCCGGGCGGTCGCCAGACTGTAGCGCAAACCCCACCGCCTCCGTCCACTTGTACACATCCGAATCCGAATACACCGGCCCGTGCTGTGCTGTATCGCTCTTGCCCACGAGCCGCAGAAAATTGTTCATCCGCCCATTCGCTTCGAGCAACTTCTCCATCGACGGAATACTCTTCTCGACGTTCGTCTCGCGCCGCGCACCCCAAAATCCCTGCGTAACCGTCACCGCGTGGACAGGAATGTTGTGCAATTTGGCGTACGGCGACTTATCAATAAAAAGCACGCCCTCATCTTTCCAGTCCGGACTCGACGCACTCGCACCAGTTCCCCAGGACGCTCCCAGCAAACTGTGCGTAGGCATGGCGGTCACCGCAGCCGCCGAAACCGCTGCGCCCACAAATTCCCGCCGCGTCCATTTCGATCTCTTCGACATCCTGACCTCCTCAGATCTAACCATTGCAAGGCGCTACGACGGCATCCGACGCTCCAGAGCAAACGTTTACACGCTCTGCACAATAAATCATTTCCAGGAATGCACGCAATCACTTTTCCTGTCGCCCGCCGCACCCATCGATCGAGCGATCTCCACGGCATTTGCTGGTCGGAGCCCCCTCGGCCATGATCGCCTGCAGGACGCGCTTTTCGCAGGAACCTGGCACCATACCCTTTAAATACGCCTCTATGACCACCTCATTCCGCTGGTTGCTGAACGCGACCTCCGCTTTGGCTCGATCACGGCCATCAAGCTCAGTGATGCCACGATGGAAACGCGATCGCTCAAAGTTCCAAAATCAACGCCACCACAATGGCCAGGGGATCTGCACTGGTGCCGTACAAATAAATTGCTAACCCGCGTGGTCGTACATATCCCAACCGAGGTAGCGTGTGGCGGCTTCATGCACCGCGGGAGCCACGGAAGAAAAATTAGCAGCCACGTGATGCTCGAAACCGTTTTCGCAGATGTAGCGCAGCAATTTCTGCAGTCCAGGAATCTCAACCACGCCGGCGCCGCCAAATGTTTCCAGTGGGTCGTCCGTGAACCTGCCGCTGCCGGTATAGCCACGGATTCCGCCGGAGAAGTCGTCCGTCGAGAAGCGTGCGAAGCACATCGCGCCCGATTTCACCTGTCCCACGCACGTTCCAAAAGTGTTTTCCTTCCCAACCGTGCCCGCGATGATCGCCTGATAATCCATCTTCACGTCTTTGAAGAAATGCTTCGGCAAATTACTGCAATGGAAGCACACCGCCTTGTTGGGATCGTTTCCGTAATTGTTGTTCCAGTCGAGCAGCGCACTAGGCGTCTCCGAAGCTAGTTGCAAGGCATGCATACCGAGCACGCCGCAAACGTCCACTTCGCACGCGCTCGATAGCAGCGAGTCACTCATCATGCTCATCACCGTGCAAGGCACCACACCGAGGTTCTCTTCGAGTGAAGTCCAACATTGCACCGCGCTGATTTGCAAATCCGCGGCTTTCATCCACTGATCGATCACCACCCCGAGCTTGGCCATCTTCAGCAGAGCAGCCCGAGGAATGTCCGTCGTGGTCACATATTTCTGGATGGATTCGAGCTTCTGCACCGCCGCTTCGTCCGTGTCCTTCATCCGCTCGATGCGCCCAAGAACTTCCGAAAGATCCAGCGTTTCGACCGAAATTCCGCTGGCCTCCAGCAATTTCTCGCTGTACCGCACGGTATTGAACGCCGTCGGCCGCGCACCCAGCGCGCCGATGCGCAAATTGCGCAGCCCTTTCACGACCCGGCACACGGCGGAGAACCATTCAAGATCC
>Ga0207151_1129_pt1 | contig 17437 bp, 19 predicted proteins | sample Alteio_BWMinHeat_29_FD_153523 | JGI IMG/M metagenome (GOLD analysis project Ga0207151, IMG submission 153523) | Enriched cells from forest soil in Barre Woods Harvard Forest LTER site, Petersham, Massachusetts, United States -... | ecosystem: Environmental > Terrestrial > Soil > Temperate forest >... | reverse complement strand
CGGCATTACAGATCCCAGCAAGGTGCTCGACACCATCGGCAGCCTGTACACGAACCGCAAGGCCGGCGACCTGATGGCGAACATGTATTTGCAGCGATTCCAAATCCACAAGAACCGGAAATTGAACGAAGGCGCCTACGACGTTGACCAGTTGAATACGCTCGGCCAGCAGCAAGCCAGCGGCAAGGAATTGGAAACCGCCGCCAAGCTGGCCGACCTCAAACTGACGATGGGCGAGAAGATCCTGCCGCTGTATTCCCGTGCCATCGACACCGTGACCACCGCCCTGGACAAGTTGAACGGTTTCATGGAACGTAACCCGGCCACGGCCAAGGCGATGATTGTCGGCTTTGGCGTACTGGCGGCCATCCTGGTGGTACTCGGGCCGCTGATGCTGGGCTTGGCCGCCTTGATCGGCCCTTATGCCATGTTGCATGTGCTATTTGCCAAGATGGGCATTGCCGGCGGCGTATTGACACCGATCCTGCGCGGCATTGGTACGGCCTTTATGTGGCTCGGCCGCATCCTGCTGTTTGTCGGTCGGGCCTTCCTGATGAATCCAATCGGGTTGGCGGTAACGTCCATTGCCCTGGCTGCGTATCTGATCTATCAGTATTGGGAGCCGATCAAGGGATTTTTTACGGGCTTATGGACTGAGGTGCGGCAAGCGTTTGCCGGCGGCATCGTTGGCGTGACCGCCTTGTTATTGAACTGGTCGCCGTTGGGCATGTTCTACCAGGTGTTTGCCGGCGTACTGCGCTGGTTCGGCATCGATATGCCTGCCAAATTTAGCGACTTCGGCCTGAACATCATGCAAGGGCTGGTCAATGGCATCACCGGCGCGCTGGGGATTGTCAGAACGGCGATTGCCGGCGCCAGTGACAGCGTCGTCGGCTGGTTTAAAGAAAAGCTCGGCATCCATAGCCCCAGCCGGGTCTTTGCCGAACTGGGCGATTTCACGATGCAGGGACTGGCCATCGGTTTGCAGCGTAGCGAGGATGCTCCCGTTGCACAGATTGGTGGCCTGGCCAGGCGCTTGACCCAACTCGGCGCCGGCGTCGCCATCGGTGCGGCAGACATGCCTGCGCTGGCCTTCGACACCCGGCCGCCGCTGGCCTCGCGTGCGCCCGGCGCCGGCATGGTGGTCCAGGGCGACACGATCCAGATCACCATCACCGCTGCGCCAGGCATGGACGAACAAGCCATCGCCCGCGCTGTCGCGCAAGCATTGGAAAAGCGTGACCGGCAAAAGGCGGTGCGGCTGCGCTCCAGCCTGTCCGACTACGACTATTAAGCCACGACGAAGGAACGATAATTATGATGATGGCCCTGGGCATGTTTGTCTTTAGCCTGCCGACCCTGGCCTACCAGGAGCTGCAACGTAAAACCGACTGGAAGCACCCGAGCACATCCCGGGTCGGCGCCCGCAACGCTCGGCAGTTCACCGGCAAGGGTGACGACACGATCACGCTGTCCGGCTGGATTGCGCCGGAATTAACGGGTAGCGGCTATTCGCTCGACGCCTTGCGCCTGATGGGTGACACGGGCAAATCATGGATTTTGATTGCGGGTACCGGACGCATTCTGGGATCGTACATCATCACCAGCATGACCGATGGCCGCACTGTATTGGCTCAGAACGGCGACGCCGGCAAGATTGAATTCTCTATCATTCTGGAACGTACCGACGAATCGGTGCTGGGATTGCTGAACACCCTGGGAGACCTTGGCAGCATCAAGAACATGCTCAGTCTGGAAGGCATCAGCAACAGCGTGAACAGCGCGATCAACACCGGTGTATCGACGTTCAACAATGTCGCGGGTAGCGTGCGGAGCCTGCTCTGATGGATTATCCCACTCCCGCATTTAAAATTACCCTGGACGGCCGGGACATTACCGCCAAATTCGCGCCGCGCCTGGTTAGTTTGTCGCTCAGTGAGTGCCGAGGCGAGGAAAGCGACCAGCTCGATATCACCTTGACCGACGCCGACGGGCAACTGGCAATTCCCCGGCGTGGCGCACGGATCAATGTGCAGATCGGATGGACCGATTCGGGCCTGGTCGATAAGGGGATGTTCACCGTTGATGAGGTCGAGCATAGCGGCACGCCGGATCTGCTGACGCTGCGGGCGCGCACGGCCAGCCTGATTGACACGTTCCGCCAGGTCAACGAGTACAGCTTCAGCAATACCACGGTCGGGGGCATCATTGAAGCGATCGCCTTCCGTCAGCAGTTGCAGGCGGGCGTGTCGGAGGCATTACGCAACATCCCTGTCAAGCACATGGATCAGACCCGCGAGAGCGACGCAGCATTCTTGCGCCGGCTCGGGAAAAAATACGACGCGGCTGCGACAGTCAAGAATGACACGCTGATCTTCATACCGGCTGGACGCAGCAAGACTCCATCAGGCAAGGATCTGCCGACGATACAGATCACGCGCCGGCTGGGCGATAGTCACCGCTTCCATGCCGCCGAACGCGACAGCTATACGGGCGTGCGCGCGTTTTGGCATGACGTGAACCATGGCGGCCTGCGCCGTAGCGTGGTTGCTGGCGTACCTGGTAACACCAAGCGTCTGCGTACAACCTATACCAGTGAGGCGGATGCGCGCACCGTAGCGGTCGCCGAGTGGCAGCGGATCCAGCGCGGCCAGGCCACTTTCGAGATGTCGCTGGCCCTGGGTAATCCGGGGCTGATACCGCAATCGCCAGTCAACGTTTCTGGTTTCAAAGCGGAAATCGATAGCATGGACTGGATCGCGGCCAAGGTGTCGCACAGCATTAGCGACGGCGGCTTTACATCGCGTATCGAGTTGGAAACCCGTACAGAAGAAGTGGAAATCGAACGCGAGGACGAGGTAGAGCGGGATCCAGGCATTACAGGGGTTATCGCTAAATGGCGCGATATCGTCACTAAGAAAAATGGGCAGGAGCTGGAGCCTACAACCGGGGTACGAAAAAACAAGAAGCCACTAGCGGGAGCGAACGTGAATCCCAAGACTTTACCGCGTATGTATGCCAATCGTCAGACAGCGCAACATGCTGCCAAAAGCGAGTGGGCAAAGATCATGGAACGGCGTAACGTTATTAAGGAAAATACCGATGTCGGTCAGCTGGATTGAGCGATCAGATAGATGTATCAAACGTTACTTGATCCGTCGGTATGTGTCGAATCGCGAATTTTATTAATGTCCACCAGGCGGGTATTTGTGAAATCATGCCCGGAGTCAGATCACTTTTCAATTTTATGCTGGTATTGGCGCCATCGAAGTTAGATCTGGGCTTAGCGCAATATTGTGGGTGGTCGCTAGATTGTTGATTTGGAGTCCGATAGATTTGCGTAGTGTTGCGAGGGCGTTTCGAAATCGTAACCACTCTGGATTTCGAGAGTCGCAGCGAAGTCTCGAAAGGTCCGAGTTCTCTACCTGATCAAAGAAAACAAGAATTGTTTTCGTTAGAGATAGCAGAACATGGTCCATTGGACTGCCATCAAGAATTTCGCCACGAAGGCCAGTGAGTTGCGATCGTAAGTGGTCTAAGGATTGACGAACGCGATCTGGAAATTCTGCGTCAAAACTAGCCCATAGAACACGTCGATCTTCAAATAGGGCAATGATTTTCTTCACAAGGAGTGGCTCAGAGCGTTTCGACTGAAGGAGTTCAAGGCTTCGCGCATATCCTTGGGTACGAACCTCTGCGATCAATGCCTCATGATCACGTTTCCATTGTCGAAGTATTGTGGCTGTATAAAGTGAGTCGTCGTTGTCGACGATAACGCCGCACTCGCGACAGAGCCACAGCCCGTTGCCAATACCTCTGCGTTGCGCGGGCGTTTGATTGATATCATATCGCGGACCGTTGGCTGCGGCTGCGTTGATATGTGCCGCATGCCCTGTGGATAGGCTCCTGTTTTCATCCGAATGAGGACCCGCTGTAAGCTTCAGACATTCAGGATTTGAGCAGAAATGAGCTGCTCGAATTGCCAAAGTTCGTTTCGTGTTTGTCAAGAAATCGTCACGAGAAGTCATAGTTGTACTTTTAGATATAACAGCGGTGTCGCGGACAGGATTGTACGAAGCGTAAGATCAAAGCCGTCAGGCGTTCTCTGAAACCGGAGCCACTAGGTTAGTCAAAGAAATTAGAAATGTCATTTACGACATTGTTCGCACTAATTATCACGGCCTCATAGAGGTGGCGCATAGTTGAGAAGTCATCTTCCTCATCATCCCGAACGGAAAATTGACTTGATTTGCCGTTCGTCACTATTCGAAAGTAGTAAGTAGAATATCCGCGATCATCATCATAAAACGGTGTGATATGCAACGTATGATTTTTGTGGTCACAAAAAAAGGCAAGTGAGTCTGCTTGACTCCAAGCGAGAGTTCCTTTTTCTGTTTCTAACTGTACTTGATTAATGAATGTCTTAAGGTTCTTGGGAATCATATAACTTGCTCCGTGAAATTTTTGGTCGCGCCTTGCAGTTGTCCAAGATCACTGGAAATCATGATTAATGCGCGCTTTGTATTTTTTGGCACTGCGCCGTTACTCGATGCATTTGGATTGTGTGAATAAGATTCGATGAAAGATCTGTTTTTTCTGTGAGTAGAATGTTCGTCGATCATTTCTTTATGGAATAGCTGAGAATATAGTCGGGTGACTTGGCACAGCACAGCGGACGGAATAGCTTTTCCTTCATCAATTGAAGCAACCGCTAGCTGAATGGTAGCCTGACATTCCACAATCTCTCGGGCTGTAACCAAGCCGGTTACAGCGAAGAAGACTTTCTTGGCTTCGTCCTTCGCCTGTTGGGACGCAGCTTTTGCCCGGCGCAATTCAAGAATTGCAAATATGACCCCGTAAGCCGTTGCGAACGAGCCGATTGTGCCAAGAGAGGTAGGGGCGTCTTTCAGCAGGCTCGGCTCCAAAATTACTATGACAATGCTTAATAAGAGGACGATGATAAAGCTTACTACATGCATCAATTTATCATTTTGTTTGAATAGGGCCATAGATACACTCAGTAGATACAACGAAATTGATGCCCCAATAAATGTGTTGAATTACTCCTAAAAGCATTTCATGCGGTATTAATGAATACGGAACCGTCCGACCTCATGCCAACGCGATGGGATGCTACCTGTTGCCTTGATACATTCTAGAATTTCTCCTGATGTTGCCCTTGTCGCACTGCCGACAGAATAATGCTTGCCGTCTAGGTAGCAATAATTCGGCACAATAGAAACTGCTGCAGCATCAGGTGGGAATTGGTACAACAACCAACCGCATGCACTGGTCATGGCAATAAGAGCTGCAGATAGTTGTTTATGTAGGGTGCTCGTTTGCTTCACATCGCCCATCACGACCAGCCCGATATCACCTTGGAATGCCACTGCCGTCTTTGACCGCCACCTGGCAATCACTCCGGTAATGTTTTTTTCTTTCTCTTCTCGCCCGCGCCGAAGGTCAACGGGCCATTAACCGTTTGGTCTCCTTCAACCACCTGTTTTACTTTGCCGGCATATTTCACGCTAGCCGTCGGTTTTGGTGTGGTGCCGACGACATCGAGCATGCCAAGCATGTTTGCTTTGCCGCGAACATCCAAATCACGATAGCCGGCCAATAATTCTTGTTCGTCGGCTGTCAGTGCCGTTGATGAACGCTTCCCAGTTAGAACGTATTGAACATCGCCGCCAGCAATTGCAAATGCCGTAAGCGCGTCACCACCTGGCACCGCCTGGCCGCGTTCATATTTGCTCGACATTTCTCTACGGACCCCCATCCGATCGGCCATTTCTTGTTGAGTAAATTTCAGTCGATCCCGCTCTTCGCGTAGACGTTCGCCACAATTAGTATTAAAAGACACGATATTTCCTTGACTCTGTGTAGTTAAATACACATAATTACGCCATCACATAGCGATTACACATCATAACATCATGGAAATATTGCCCAAAATCAGGCGCATCCCAAAAGGTGCGACTTCCCAGCCACTCGGCGTTCGACTGATGCCGGAAGAAAAAGAAAGGGTAGAGCACCACGCGGCCAATCAACAACGTTCCCGCGCTTGGTTCCTCCGCTTTCTGATCTTGCGTAGTCTTACTGACTACGAACGCGAACTTGCCGATAACCCCAAACAAACCAGGAGGCCGTTATGCACAAAATAAAGTCTACATCTGCATGCACCCATCAGCACTCAGTTGTAAATGGGGGGCAATGATGAAGCGGCCAATGAAAATCGAACAGGCTTTGCGCAGCGCGCTCACCGGCCCCGGCCGGCAGGACGTGCAGCAAAAGGTCGGTTGGGATGACTCCCAGGTTAGTCGCTTCCTCAATGGTGGACAGGGCATCGTTATCGACAAAATCGACTCGCTGGTCTCCGCCGTTGGCTTCGTCATGGTGACCTGCAAATACCTCGATGCTGTTTCCACATTAGGCGAGGTTGGCATGCATTGCGAGTGTGCCCGGCAAGGGCAGGGCGAATGCTCACGCCGGATATAGCCGGCGGCACGTTGTAAGTTGTTTCAAACCGGCGCCAGGGGCCGTTTGATGTACCAGGTTAAGAGATTGCCGACATGAGAAATATTGGACTGTGTTGTCCTCATTGTTCTACTGCGCCACGCGCCGTTAAAAGCCGTGTGCTTTCTTCCTTGATGAAGGAGATTACCTACATGTGCCAAAACCCAGAATGTGGTTACTCCTTTGTCGCCCGGCTGGAAATTGCCCGGACCTTGTCCGTGTCGTCCATTGCCCGGCCGGAGATTAAAGTACCCCTGTCTCAGCACATCAACTGGTCGGCTATTCATCAGATGTCGCTGAATTTGTCACCGGCCTGAGCGATGCCGATGATTCACCACCGCATCCTGGCGCCGCCGTAACCCGGCCTAAGTCGTCTTTCCCCATGTTGTCTGTTGCCATGCCTGTGATCAGGCGTGCCGGATTCGCTCATTCTGAAATAAGGAAAACACATGCAACCCTATACCGCTAAACAGATGGTTCATTCGTTCCCGCGCTTGTCATGTCAGCACATGACGCGCATGCAACGACTGCGACGCTATGCCGCCATCAAGAAAGCCTGCAAGACCTTCGGTTCCGGTCTGTTGTGCGGCTTTGTCCTGGCCGCGCCATCGCTGGCCGTGGCGCTCTCTTGGGTAAAGGACTGAACCATGCCATTCATTATCAAATTCATCGTCCGGCGTGAGTTGATGGCTAAGCTGACGGACGATTGGTTGCGTGCTACTTGCCCGAAATTCTCGGCATTGGTGTGTGCTGAATGTATCCATGCGCTCGGCGGCATGGCAGGGGAGTGGTGATGATGGCGCCCAATGTCAGTTTAGAACAGTTACAGCGCGTCCATCACGCCTTGCGCATCACCATTCCGCTGCATGAAGTGTCGCCGTTGATGCTCACCACATTGACCGCCATTGCCCATTGCTGGCGTGACCGGATCCCGACACATCTCTGGCGAGATGCCGCCGAAGAGGCCAGATCCACCATGAGCCCGCAGGAATTCCAGCGGCAATATTCCTGCACTTGTACCGCTACACCCGATAACAAGCACCAACCGATTGACCTCAAACGCCGCGCCGCGGCTGATTACGAATAACACGATGAATCCTTCTTTACACGCCGACATTCTGAACCGCCTGTCTGAATTTAATTTCAAGCACGAAAAAAACGGCTATCTGCGCGCCGGCATCTGTCCCCAGTGTCAGAAGAAAGAACTGTATGCCAATGCTGATAACCCGTGGGTGGTGCGCTGCGGCCGCCTGAACAATTGCGGTTTTGAAGGCCACGTCAAGGAGCTGTACCCGGATTTGTTCGATGACTGGAGCAAGCGCTATCAAACGCCCGAAGCGACCAACCCGCAAGCGGCTGCCGACGCTTACATGCAACACGGCCGCGGCTTCGAGCTGGCACGGGTACAAGGCATGTACCGGCAAGAAAGTTATTTCGACAAGGATCTGAATATCGGCAGCGCTACGGTGCGCTTTGCGGTCGCTGACGGCTATTGGGAGCGCCTGATCGACAAGCCGCATCGCTTCGGCAAGAAGAAAGCGCGGTTTAGCTTCGGGTCGGCTTACCAGGGCAAATTCTGGTCGCATCCGTCGCACAGCTTGCAGGCGGTCGAGGAAATCTGGATTGTGGAGGGTATTTTCGATGCGATCGCCCTGGAGCATCACGGTATCGCGGCCGTATCGGTCATGAGCTGCAATAACTATCCCTTGCAATCGCTACAGGATCTGCGCGATGCGCGTGGTAATCAGGATTGCCGCCTAGTGTGGGCGCTCGATGGCGATAGCGCCGGCCGCAGCTTTACTGCCAAGCATATCGAACGCGCTCGGGTCGCCGGTTGGGAATGCAGCGCCGCGCAGGTCCCGCAGAACGGTAAAGCCAAGTTGGATTGGAACGACCTGCATCAGCGTGGCAAGCTGACCGACGCCGATATCGAGAACTACCGCTATCACGGCGCTATATTGATCGCCGGCAGTGCCAGTGACAAGGCGCTGCTGATTTACGGCAAGGAGGGGAAGACCGAATTCGATTTCGAGTTTCGCAATCGCCTGTACTGGTTCACGCTGGATCTGGTGGCATATAACAAGGAAATGGACCAGCTCGACAGCGAAGGCTCGACCAGCATTCTGTCCGAGGCTGGCAAACGAGAGAAAGCACTGTATGCCTCCCATACGATACGCCCGATTGCCAACTGCAACCCGGTAGCCCTGTATTACCAAAAAAACGAGATGACGGATGAAGCCTGGTATTACTTCCGGGTAGATTTTCCGCATGACGGCGCCTCGATCAAGAACACGTTCACCAGCGCGCAGATCTCCAGTTCGGCGGAATTCAAGAAGCGCCTGCTAGGAATTGCTCCTGGTGCGATGTTCAGCGGCAGCAGTGCGATGCTGGACCGTATCATGGAGCGCGATCTGTTCCATATCAAGCGCGTCGAAACCCTTGACTATATCGGCTACAGCAAGGAATACGGCTGCTATGTCCTGGACAACGTCGCAATCAAGGACGGTACGCTCTATGGCGTCAATCGTGAGGATTTTTATGACCTGGGGCGCATTGCCGTTAAATCCCTGAATCGGTCGGTGTCGCTGACCATCAACCGAGATCCAGACGGCTATACGACCGAATGGGTCAATCTGCTTTGGAAAGCCTTCGGTGCAAAGGGCTTGGTGGCGCTAACGTTCTGGTTTGGATCCTTGTTCGCAGAACAGATCCGCGCCGCGCAAAGCTCCTATCCGTTCCTGGAAGTGGTCGGTAAGGCCGGCGCCGGCAAGTCCACCTTGATCGAGTTTCTGTGGAAGCTATTCGGGCGCGCCGGCTATGAGGGCTTCGACCCGAGTAAATCCAGCCTGGCCGCCCGTGCCCGTAACTTCTCCCAGGTATCCGGTTTGCCGGTGGTACTGATCGAGTCCGATCGAGAGCGTATGGACGGTGACAAGAGCCACGTCAAGTCGTTCGACTGGGATGAGCTGAAAACTGCCTATAACGGCCGTTCAACCCGCGCACGGGGTATGAATACTGGCGGTAATGAAACCTATGAGCCGCCGTTCCGTGGCGCCATTGTGATTTCGCAGAATAACCCGGTCAATGCGTCCGAGGCGATCCTGTCGCGGATCGTCCACCTGTATTTCGACCTGACGACGCAGACGCCAGAATCTGGCGAGGCCGCCGACGCCCTGAAGTTTATGCCGGCCGAGAAAGTGTCCGGCTTCATCCTGGCTGCCGCCAAGCGCGAGAAGAAAATCATGGAAACCGTGGCAGAGCGCACGGCGGTCTATCTCAAGGAATTGCGCATGCGTCCTGATATCAAGATGCCGCGCTTGGTCGAGACTCATGCGCAAATGCTGGCGCTAACGGACGCCCTGGGGCTGGTGATCAAGCTGACCGCCGAGCAGCAAGCGGCGATGCGCGAGCAGATCACCATCATGGCTGGAGAGCGTCAGCAGGTCATCAATGACGACCACACGCTAGTGCAGGAGTTTTGGGAAGCATTCGACTACCTGGACAGCAACGACATGCACCGCCTGAACCATTCCCGCGACCCGCAATTGATCGCGGTCAATCTGAACCACTTTGTGCAGATCGCCGCCGAGCGCCGCCAGCAGATCCCGGTAATAGGCGATCTCAAGAAGGTATTGCGCACCAGCCGCCGGCGCAAGTTTATCGATGTGCGCGTGGTCAACAGCCAGATCCGCGCCAGGGATAACGCCCTGGGCAGCACCGCTATGAAATGCTGGGTATTCCAAAACGACAAACCAACCAATTAAACGAAGGAGAATTTAAATATGAAGATATTGTTTTTAACTTGCCTTTACGCCCTGATGATTTTTTCAGCTTATGGCATATCTGTGTGTGCAAAATCGGTGCTTTCGAAATTCACGGTTCGATTTAGCACGTTGGATAGCTGGATCGTCGGCGCGGTGGTTGTGCTGCTGCTTATCATCGGTATTTATTGCGGGGTGTCCCGTGATTAGGCGCTCGTGAGTATGCCCGTCGATTTTATAACCCTTGATCTGGAAGCGGCAGCACGGATTCTAAAGGCACACCCGGAGACGGTACGTCTCAAAGCTAAGGCAGGCGAAATACCGGCTCGAAAAGTTGGAAAACGCTGGGTATTTTCATCAATCGCTCTGCAAGAATTTCTTATGGGAGAATACCTCCCGCGAGTTGTGCAGGGCGACGTAAAGGATAAAAAATTATGTCACTCTTTAAACGCAGCAACAGCCCAAATTGGTATTACAAACTCCATCCGCCGGGTGGCGGAAAGCCAGTACAAGGCAGCACTAGCACCCCTGACAAAGCCAAAGCGCAAGAATTCCACGACCGTCTGAAGGCAGATTTATGGGATCAGGTAAAGCTAGGCCATAAGCCGCGTTTTACGTGGAATGAGGCTGTAGTGCGGTTTGTTACTGATCGGGAGGAGGCGGCAAGCGTGGAAACAATTAAGGTTCATCTGCGTTGGCTTGATCAACATTTGGCGGGAGTGGAACTGGCTGCTATTGATCGCGGGTTGGTGGATAAACTTGCGTCAATCAAGCGGGCTGAATATGTCATGGTCAAGACCAAGAGTGGTATGAAGGCAACCAGCCGCAAGGTGAAACCATCAACTGTAAATCGCGTGCTTGAGGTGCTTGCTTCAGTGTTGAATGCCGCGGTTGATTGGGAATGGATCGATCGCATGCCAAAGGTTGCAATGCTGTCGGAGCCGACGAAGAGGATCCGTTGGCTTACGCAGGCGCAAGCAAGGTTACTTTTGGCAGCATTACCTAAGCACCTGGCCGATATGGCTCTCTTTAGTCTTGAAACTGGATTGCGTCGTGCAAATGTGACAGGTTTGCAATGGTCTCAGATTGATTTGGTGCGAAAAATGGCGTGGATACATCCTGACGAAGCCAAGGCGCGAAAGGCAATACCGGTTCCGCTGTCTGACGTTGCTGTCGATGTGTTGCAGCGACAAAAATCTGTAAAACGCAAAAAGGAATTCATCGATTCCGTTTTTGTATATCGCGGCAAGCCGGTGCATCAAACTGGCACGTTGGCATGGAAAAATGCCTTGAAAAAAGTAGGCATCACCAATTTTCGTTGGCATGATCTGCGACACACTTGGGCAAGTTGGCATGTTCAGCGTGGGACGCCGCTGCATGTATTAAAAGAGTTAGGGGGATGGGAGACTATGGAAATGGTACAGCGATACGCGCATCTGTCAGCTGATCATCTGGCGCAATGGGTGCAGTCAGTTAGCAATGATGGCTGTAATTTGGCTGTAGTAGGGTGATGTAAACCAGAAAGGGGTTGCAAGATTTCTCTTGCAACCCCTCGTAATACTGGTGCGGCTGGCAGGAATCGAACCCACGACCCCTTGGTTCGTAGCCAAGTACTCTATCCAGCTGAGCTACAGCCGCGAAAAACAAAATTATATATTAGCTTTGTTGTTTTTGGAAGAGGGAAATATTTAAAAGCTTAATATTTCTTATCGCTTACAGAGCTAAATCTCTTTTTCTGCTTGCTCTCAACCAAGTCCGCTACTATGCCACAGACATTGCAGTTTGGGAAGCTTTATTTGCATTTTAGCCTTAGCTGTTTTGATCCTCTTACTTGATGAGTCCGGGTCGCGGTGCAATTCATCGGATGATATAATTAAACAATAATCATTATCATTTATAGATTAAGAAAGGCTGATGACATGAATGTGAAATTGCTTACGGCGGCTGCGCTTGTTTCGTTTGGTTTTGCCGGCGCCGGCGCCGTTGCAGCGGCCGAATACCCGATCGGCAAGCCGCAAATCATGAATGGTTTGGAGATCTCTACTGTTTACCTGCAGCCGATCAAAATGGAACCGGAAGGCATGATGCGCAAGGCGGAACTATCGGACATCCATGTCGAGGCCGATATTCGTGCTGTGAAAAACAATCCAAACGGTTTTGCCGAGGGCGATTGGATGCCGAATCTGGTTATCTCTTACGAATTCACCAAAGCCGGTTCGACTCAGGTAATCAAGGGCGACATGATGCCGATGGTGGCCAGCGACGGTCCGCACTACGGTGATAACGTCAAGCTGGCAGGGCCGGGAAAATATACATTGAAAATGAAAATCTCCCCGCCGTCGGCCAATGCTGGCGCACATTTCGGCCGTCATGTAGATAAGGAAACCGGTGTCGGCGCCTGGTTCAAGCCATTTGAGGTAATCAATGAATTCACCTTCGCTGGCGTTGGTAAAAAGGGCGGGTATTAATTCAGCAGAAATGCGCCCCATGAAATTTTTATCGGAGAGCATGGTTATGGTGTCAGGCAAAGTGCGTGGCGTGTTTGGTATCGGTCTATTGCTGGCGGCAGCAGTTTCGACGGCCGCTGATTTGCCGACCTTCAAGCTGGAAATGAAGGATGGCGTTCTGAATCCGGCGCGGATAGCGGTTCCTGCCGGCCAGAAAATAAAAATCGAGATTCAAAATAGCGGCCAATCGGCGGTTGAATTTGAAAGCGTTCAGCTGCGTAAAGAAAAAGTGTTGGCGCCGGGTGCGCAATCTTTTGTCGTGATTGCGCCGCTGCAACCGGGTGAATACAAGTTTTTCGATGATTTTCATACCCAGGCGCAGGGTGTGATTGTTGCCAAGTAAAAGCTTCTATGAGCGCAGTATTTTGAGGATAGTCTTTTGTTGCTGGGCAGAGTTGATGAGTCGCATTGTGCGACGCAAGGCTCCGCCTGCAACTGACTGGAGATAAGTGATGGGTCAGGTATTGTTCATCGTCTGGCGCGAGAGCGTTGAGGCCTTGCTGGTGGTTGGTATTTTGCATGCGTGGTTAAAGAATGGCGGCGAGGCTGCGCGCCGCGGTCTGCCTTACCTGTGGAGCGGCGTCGGTGTCGGCGTCCTGGCGGCGATCGGCCTGGGCGCGGCACTGTTGGGTTTTAGCGAGCTGCTTGCTGGTGACGCTCAGGATTATTTTCAGATCGTCATGGTGATATTGGCGGCCATATTAATAGTGCAGATGGTGTTCTGGATGCGCAAGCATGGCCGCACACTGAAGCGCGAAATGGAAACTTCGCTCAGCGCAAATCTGCAAAGCGCGAACTGGTGGGGCGTGTTTGCGCTGGCGGCATTGGCGATTGCGCGCGAAGGCAGCGAGACCGTGATCTTTCTTTACGGACTGGGTCTGGCGCAACAGGGAGAAACTGCCGGGCCGATGGTATTGGCGGCGCTGCTTGGTTTTGCGCTGGCGTTCCTGACCTTCTATCTATTACAGCTCGGTGGTAAAATTTTCTCTTGGCGCCGCTTCTTCCAAGTCACTGAAATCATCTTGTTGTTCCTGGCCGCAGGTTTGCTGCTGACCGGTATCGAACGGTTGATGTCGCTGGATATTATTCCGACACTGGTCGATCCGATATGGGATAGTTCACGCCTGCTGGACGACACGACTTCGTTTGGCAACCTGGTTTCCACATTGACCGGCTATCGTGCGCACCCTGCACTGATGAGCCTGCTGGTGTATGTGGCATATTGGGTAGGCGTTTTGTTATTCCTTAAACGAGCTCGTACAGTGCCGCAGGCAATCCCAGCGAAATGATCCACGAAATAATCCAATGACTACTTGTGCAATTCCTCAAACGCGACTTTCCCGTACTGCGGACTGGATGCGCGACCATGCGAGACTGATTCGCTGGGTGCAATGGGGGATTGTGCTTGTATACGGCTTCCTGATCCTGGTGCCGATCTTTTTGCCGCTGCCGGACGAGACTGCACACATCTGGTCGAATCTGACGCTGATCGCCCAATTCGCATTCTGGGGCATCTGGTGGCCGTTTGTGCTGATCAGCATGGTGTTGATGGGGCGTGTCTGGTGCGGCGTACTGTGTCCGGAAGGCGCATTGACCGAATTCGCCAGCCGCCATGGGCGCGGCAAGGCCATCCCGCACTGGATGCGCTGGGGCGGCTGGCCGTTTGTGGCGTTCGCGCTGACCACTATCTATGGCCAGATGGTGAGCGTCTATCAATATCCAAAAGCTGTGCTGCTGGTGCTGGGCGGCTCTACCGCCGGCGCCATCGTCGTCGGTTACCTGTACGGGCGCGACAAGCGCGTCTGGTGCAAATACCTGTGCCCGGTGAATGGCGTGTTCGGCCTGCTGGCCAAGCTGGCGCCGTTCCATTACAAAGTCAATGAAACCGCCTGGCGCGCTTCATACGGCACCAAGAGCCACACGCAAGGGCGCACGACGATTCCCGTCAATTGCGCGCCGCTGGTGCCGTTGCGCGCCATGAAGGGCGCTGCCGATTGCCATATGTGCGGCCGTTGCAGCGGTCATCGCGACGCCATTGAGCTGACCTGGCGTGCGCCGACCGAGGAAATCGTCAAGCACGGCGAGCAGCACAACAGTTTGTGGGAAAGCGCCTTGGCCCTGTATGGCCTGATGGGGATTGCGATTGGCGCCTTCCACTGGTCGGCCAGTCCCTGGTTTGTACAGATCAAGCAAGCCATCGCGACTTGGCTGATCGACCGTGACATCATGTGGCCCTTCGATACGCACGCACCGTGGTGGGTGTTTACCAATTATCCGGCGCAGAATGACGTATTCAGCTGGCTCGATGGCGGGCTGGTGATCGCCTATATCCTCACCACCGGCCTGGTGCTGGGTACGGCGCTGAGCTTGTTGTTTGCGCTCGGCAGCCGCTTGCTTGGCGACTGGGATCGCAAACGTTTCAATCATCTGGTGCAAGCCACGATCCCGCTGGCCGGCTGCGGCGTGTTCGTCGGATTGTCGGCAACCACCGTCAGCTTGTTGCGTGGCGAGCATTTGCCGGTATTCTGGGCCAACGATTTGCGCGCCATCCTTTTGATTGCGACAAGTTTATGGAGCGTCTGGCTGGCCTGGCGGGTCACCGGCCGCTATACGATATCGCCGGCACGCCGTTTATTGAGTATGACACCAGTGATTGCCGGCCTGGCCCTGGTCAATTTTGCCTGGCTGTTGATGTTCTGGCTGTGGTGAATTCCCATCGTTTCCAAGGTTTGACGCAACATTTCTTCGAGGCCTGCGTTGTTAGTGCGTAGAATAAAGCTTGCTATCCCGCCCATATTTAGTTTGTCTTGTTGCTCCCCTGATTGCCAGGAGAGGCGGTCGGGAAACCTTCTTCAACTTTAGCGCACGTTTCCTCTATCATGGTTCGCCCACGCTTTTTACCTGATAACTTCACGTTGTTGTTGGTTACTACGGTTCTTGTCGCCAGTCTGTTACCTGCCAAAGGCCAGGTTGCGGTTGCTTTCAACCTGATCACGACGCTGGCTATCGGCTTGCTGTTTTTCCTGCATGGCGCCAAGTTGTCGCGTGAGGCGGTAGTGCAAGGGGCGTTGCACTGGCGCTTGCATTTGACAGTGCTGCTCGCCACGTTCGCCTTGTTTCCATTATTAGGGTTGGTGTTCAAGCCGTTGCTGCTGCCGCTGGTGACGCCGGATCTGTATCTCGGCATCTTGTTCCTGTGCACCTTGCCCTCCACCGTGCAATCGTCGATTGCCTTTACCTCGGTCGCCCGCGGTAATGTTCCTGCCGCAGTATGCAGCGCGTCCGCTTCCAATCTGCTCGGCATCTTCCTGACCCCGATTCTGGTCGGGCTGGTAGTTGTGGCGCACGGTCAAAGCAAGGGCTCCTTCGATTCCATCATGAATATCGTGATGCAGTTGCTGCTGCCTTTTATCGCCGGCCAGATTGCTCGCCGCTGGATCAGCGCCTGGCTGGATAAGCATAAAATAATCTTGAAGATGGTTGATCAGGGTTCGATCCTGCTGGTGGTCTACACGGCGTTCAGCGAGGCCGTGGTGCAGGGCTTGTGGCAGCAGTTGCCGCCGCTTTCCTTGCTCGGCTTGACGGTGGTGCTAGTACTGTTGTTGTTCGTAATGCTGACTGTTGCTACCTTTGCCAGCCGTCGCCTGGGCTTCAATAAGGAAGACGAGATCACGATTGTGTTTTGCGGATCGAAGAAAAGCCTGGCGAGCGGCGTGCCGATGGCGAAAGTCTTGTTTGCCGGGCATACCGTCGGCATGATCGTGCTGCCCTTGATGCTGTTCCATCAAATTCAATTGATGGTCTGCGCGGTGCTGGCCAAGCGCTACGCCAGCCGTCCGGTCGAGATAGCAAGCGGCGCCGCACCGCCGGTCTGGTCTGATGTAAGCCCGGAAGATTGAGGCACCAGCCGCTGTCTTTCTACCTGCTGTCTTTCTACCTGTTATGGAGCTGGGTTGGGCTGGCGCAAATGAATAGCGTCAATCTCGCGCAAGATCTCTTCATCGAGTGTGATGTCGATGCTGTCGAGATTGCTTTGCAATTGTTGTAGCGTGGTGGCGCCAACGATAGTGCTGGTCAAAAAGCCGCGGCTATTCACGAAAGCCAATGCCATTTGCGCTGGATCCAAGCCATGTTTCTGCGCCAGCGCCACATAGTCGCCGATGACCCGGTCGACTTGCGGATTGGTGTAGCGGCTGAAGCGTTCAAACAAGGTCAGGCGGCCGTCCGCTGGTCGTGCCCCGTTCAGATACTTTCCCGAAAGTACGCCGAAGGCCAGCGGCGAATACGCCAGCAGCCCGACCTGTTCACGGAAAGCAAACTCCGCATGGCCGATTTCAAAAGTACGGTTCAGCAGGCTATAAGGATTCTGGATGCTGACCACGCGCGGTAAGTCGAATTTTTCCGAAGCTCGCAGAAACTGCGCGATACCCCACGGCGTTTCGTTCGAAATCCCGATATGGCGTACTTTGCCGGCCTTGATGAAATCCGCCAGGATAGTCAGGGTTTCTTCAATCGGCACCGTATCTTCGTCGGCAATATGGCTGTAATTCTGCACGCCAAAGCAGTTGACGCTACGGTCTGGCCAGTGCAATTGATAGAGATCGACGTAATCCGTCTGCAGGCGCTCCAGGCTACCGTGCAAAGCCTCAGTCA